>Ga0208160_1000126_pt1 | contig 35448 bp, 38 predicted proteins | sample CB_VirMetaG_FD_184536 | JGI IMG/M metagenome (GOLD analysis project Ga0208160, IMG submission 184536) | Freshwater to marine saline gradient viral communities from Chesapeake Bay - CB_1504_1 Viral MetaG (SPAdes) (version 4) | ecosystem: Environmental > Aquatic > Marine > Coastal | place: USA... | reverse complement strand
ACGAGCGTATCCAGCCCGATAATAAACCTGCGGCCTTTGCCAAGCCCAGGTCTGAAGGCTTCCATGACACAAGCCCAGCCTAGATCCTCACAGTCGAGCGCAACTTGCGTGACGGTTTCGTTGAAGGTGTATTCTCGGTCCGTCAGGCATATCAGCTTGTGGCTCTTTGTCGTGTTTCGCTTAATCGCTCGCGCCAGCTTGTCCACCCATTCAGCAGAGTAGCCAGCGTTTGCGCTGTAGCTGGGTAGGTGTCGCTCTTTGCCGTTGAATAAAATGCAAACGATGTCCATTAAGCCGCTACCTTCCTCTGCTTTGGATTCATGATTTGCTTGCGCCAGTAGGCGAAGTTTTTAGGCCAGTGGCGTTTGATGGCAAGCTCGCCAACATACTCGAAGTCAAGCCGCTCCGCCTCGTAATCTGAGCCAGAAACAAAAATCACAAACCACTTCGCCACGTTTTTGCTCGTTCGCTTCTTGATGCCGTAAGGTCTGCCGCTTCTGTCTCTCACCACAAAATAGGAATACTTCGTTTTTTTCTTAGCCATGCTCTTGGCTGTGGTGTTTTGCATAGCGTCAGGATTCGCTTGCAGATAACTCAGCATTTGCGTGATGGAGCCTCTGGTCAAATTGCCGTACTTGTCGAGCCGCGCTTCTTCGGATGGGACGGCATACCAATTTTTGGGCAATGCGCCAATGCGGTAAAGTGCTTTCTCGAATCGCTTGTGTTCTCGGTCTTGTCCAGTGATATGCGGTAACAGGATTTCTTCTGCCGTCAGCGAACTGCCAACCACACCTTTCAGATCCTTCGCGTAAACTCTGCCGTTCTGGTCTTTGATGGAATATTCGACAAAGAGTGAGCCTCTGCGTCCTGGCTTCTTTTTGTTCTTTGGCACGATAAACGGTGTGGGTCTGTCAAAGACATCTTCCATTTCCTCGTACAAGGCAAAGCGAACGTCAAACAAAGTGTCACGCACTGCCTTGCCTACGGCATCCGGCATTTTCTTAGCGACTTGACGCAGGTACTGCCTTGGGATTTTTAGTCCGGTGTCGCCTTTCAGTGGCATGGGCTATTCTCTGGCAAAGTTTACATGCTTTGAAATCATTGAAGAAAACCTTGGTGTTCGGTTTGTGCGTTTGGCAAGATTCGCAAAAACGCATTTTTTCTTTCTCTCTGAAGCCTTCAGCAACCTTTGGCAACGTTCCATTTAGCAACCAATTGGCGCTGATTCCGTGAACGTATTCAATAGCTAAAGCCGTTGTTGCTTGTAACTGAGTTCTGCCTGAAAGAATGCCGCTCAAGCCTGAACGTGACAGGTGAATGGCTTCTGCAAATGCGCTTTGTGTAATTGCTAATTCTTCAATCGCAGACTTCAAGCGTTCTTGCGGTTGTAGGTTTTTTTCAACTAGGCTTTTTTCAAGCCTCTCTTCTAAGCGTTCGCTCAGAGGCTTTCTTCTGTCGAGCAAGGTGTAAAGCTTCACGTTCTGCTTCCTCTCTGGTTAGTCCGCCATCGAATTGCATGATTGCCGCTCGCTCTTCAAACCAGACGTACAAGTCTGGATCTAAAAAACGAAGTCGTTCAATCTCGTGAAAAAGTTTTTCGTTCATTGAGGCGCAGCTTAAGACGTGCGTCCGTGAAACGTCTCTATCGCTTTTGATAAAGCAAGCTTCCTTCGCGTGGTTTGGCAGCACTCGCTGTGGCGACTCCTCAGTTTGGTTCGCCAAAGATTGCTAATCGTCACGCCTCAAAATCCTTGTACAATCGGCTTCCTGTTGCGCCTTCCTGTCCTTGATACTTTCCTGCATACGGTTGAGCGGTTGGCTCGTCCAACTGAAAAAAAACAATTTGGCAAATCCTCACGCCTGCTTTCAAAAGGATTGGCTTCTCGCTCTGGTTGTACAGTTCAAGCGTGATCTGGCCTTGAAATCCAGAATCGACGAATCCAGCATTTTGAATCTGTAAGCCAAGCCTTCCCACTGACGAGCGACCAGCCACAAAAGCCGCTAAGTGATTCGGTACGCTGATCTTTTCCTGAGTTGAAGCCAGAACAAATTTGGAAGGCTCCAGCAAAAAATCTTCGGTCTGAACGTGTTGGTAAACGGATTCTGAATCCAGAAAGAGAAATTTTTGTTTTATGCCCAACTGAGCGAAGGTGTTGCCTAAGTGCAAATCAACACTACATGGCCCCACCTGGGCAAATCGTGGCAGGTGTCCAAGTTCTTTGAGTCCATTCAAAGTTTGGTGAGAGAGAATCATAAATCCGCCCAATCAAATTCTGTTGGTGAATAAATCCGAATCAGTCCGGTTTCTCCCCATCGCTTTGAAGCGTGAACGTCCCAGACTTGCTTGTCTTCACTGAGTAAGGCATCAATCAAAGCCTTCAAGAGATTGTCAATGTCAGCGGTTTGTCTATGAGGTTTGCCGTTCATTGCTTTCTTTTTCTTGAGGCTCCAGCTTTTCGGCATAGGCAAAATGAATTCAACGGCAAAGCTGTCTGGAAGTTGAAACTTTTGTGTGTGAGCTTGAAGCCGTAAGGTGTCGCAGAAAACCCGATAGCGCAAAACCTCCGGCCTGACTCGCCACTTATCAGAGCGACTTTGGCGTGGTTTCGGAACAGGTGAAACATGAAACGTTATCAAGCAGCAACCGTTTTGACTAACTTCGCAAAGTATTGGCTTGGTGAATCGGTTTTGCTCGGTTTGTCCACTTTCACAGGTGTCTCGTCTTTCTTTGTCCAACGAACGATTGAGTCTGAATCCAGCCAGAAGCCAAAAGGTGCGCGACCAATCGCCTGAAAGAACTTCTGGCCTCCGCATGGGTCCAAGCGTTTGCCTGTCGCTTTGAGTTCTGCTTCTTTCATAAGCCACTCGTCAGGTGTCTTACAAGCTTGGGTTCGGTTGCTGGTGTTGCGTTGTGCGTAACTGCGAAAAACGGCAACGGTTGGCAAGAAGTCACTCTTGAACTCTTTGACCATCCGGTTGAAACCTTCTTCGATTTGCTCTTCACTCAGGTCATCAAGTCCAATCTGCCAAGCTTGAGCGAGTTCTGGGCTTGGCTTGGTTTTGTAGATTGCGCTTAATTTGCGTAGTAGCTCGACGGACTGCATTTGTTGTCTCCTTGAAGTTGTTGTTCAATCAAATCCCATTCGTCAGGCTGGCTGCTTGGTGAGGCTCGGCTTGGTTCCTGGTGTTGTTCAATCAAGTCTGCGACTAGAAACCGTTCAGCGTCCTTGGTGTAGCTGTCGCCACACTCTGCGAGGTAGTGCTTGGTTGCGATTTGAATTTCAGCAACGCTGAACTTTGCCAGCAGCTTCTTGAAGTTCTCAAAGGCTTTGGCTTTGCGTCCTGGCTTTCTGGTTGCCTTTGCTTTCCAATCGTCCCACCAGCCTTCAAAGTGCGTAATATATTCAGTGTTTCTTTTGTTATTTGTTTCTTTTGTTAATTCTTTATTTTGTAGCTGGCGATTTTCCTGACTAGGTTTTCCCTGACTAGGTTTTCCCTGACTAGGAAAATCCACGTTAGGTTTTTCTAGGTTAGGCATTTCGTCACGAACACCTGAGAGCAGATAGACATAATCCCCAAGCTTGCCATCCGGCTTGCGAACTCTCGGACCACGCTTGATGTAGCCAGACTTCAGCAGTTCATCCATTGCTCGCTTGGTTGAGTCATAGCCATCTGTCGCATGATTGGCTAACTCACTGATTCGGATGTTCCAGTTCTTCGGCAGACTAAGCAGGTAAATCAGCAATCCTTTGGCTTTCCAGCTAAGTTCTGCGTCCTGAGCGGCTGCGTTACCGATAACGGTGTAAGGTCCGTCAATGCGTTTGCCTATCATGCTTACCTCTTAAGCGGCTTCAGTTGCGGTTGCCATCGTCTGAGCAATATCCTGCTCTACTTGCTTCTGTATCAACTTCAATCGGTCTATCTCGCCTTTTTTCAAGTCACCTCGTTTGGCGTAGGCATTGGCTAGACTGTTTGCCTCTTCGAGTGCCTCTTGAGTCTGGCAGGATTCAAATTGCTCTTTCAGCAGAAAGAAGGTTTGTGAGCCTTCAGGATTGATGACTTTTGGCGCTGGTGGTTCTTCTTCCTGTGCGTCCGGTTCTGGCGTAATTCCCGATAGACCAAAGGCTAGTCGAATGGCCTGTTTCATTGCAGCATGGCGAAGCATCCGGCTGGGGTATTGTTTCCAAGGTTGGCTTCCAGTGTTGCACTCGCTCAAGAACTCAGTCACCACAGTTGGTCGCTGACGGTCTTTCCGGTAAATCGTTGCGGTGACGCTCACCACTTGGCCTTTTTCGTCTGTTGCATGATTGAATTCGATTCCGTCAAACTGCGGATGCTGATTCATGATCTTGTTCCAACCATCGACACTCATCACAACGCTGATGCCACCGGATTTTGCCGGAAAGGCGTAAATCTCTCTCGTCAATGGATTCAGGTTGTGCTGTTTGGCAACTGCCAGAAAAGCCATCAAATGCTCTGGCTTTGTGCCTGTTGGCAAAACCGTCTTGGACAAGACTTCTTGCAGCTCTTCCGGTTTTACCTGGCACTGTTGTGCCACTTGCACGATTAGGTTTTTTTCGGTCATTGGTTCCTTATTAGTTTTCAAGAGGTTTCACTCCATTCACTTGGATTGTGAAGTTGTTGAAAATGGCTCCAAAAAGCTCGCTTGGCTCAATTGCAAAATTAAGCGTTTCGTAACCTTTGTTCTGTGCCGCAATAAGCTGATCTTCTCTCTGCAACCACTTTTGTTTGTGTTTCTGCCAAACAATTTGAAGTGGCCCTACTGGCAGCATATAAATTAGGCCAAGTCCTTTGACGTAATAGGCAATGTAATCCGCAAGCAAAGGCTTGCACACCCATCCTGGGCTATTTCTTCGGTTGTTGCTCACATACTCAAGAAGTATGTCTGTGTAGACTCTGCCGCTTTTGCTTGGGTAGCGTATCTTTTCATCAATCACATAATTCTTGCCACCGTCACAAATTACTTGTCGATCTCCACCAAGCCTTTGAAAGTCTGAATCCCTCTGAAAATAAACAGAACATTTAAAGTTGGGAAAAAACTTTTTGTAGGCTTCTTCCCAAACAGGTAACTCACTATCCAAGTGTGAGTCGTTCAGTTGCTTATAAAAATCGTTCACTGGCTCAGTAACTGATACCTGATAATCTAAGAACAGGTCTAATTGATTTGGTTGCCCCACTGGCTCCAACCTTCTCTTGCAGTCCTTGCAAAGAGTTCAAGTTTCTTTGCTTCTGAAAAAGCTGAGTCAATCCACTCTATGAATTCAACAGGCTTGGCGCTGTGCTTTGTCCTTGAGTAGCTGAAGATAGAAGAGTGTCTGTGGTCTGGCTCTGGTGGTGAAAAGTTGCCTTTGGTTGCAACAAACAAAAGTTCATGTTGCCCACGAAACCAGTAGCCCATTCCTATTTTTTGCTTGTCCCAGATAGCATGAGTTTTATAGGTCAATCCCCAAGCATCAATGACCATGAAAGCCTCTCTTAACTTTGGTGCTGTTGCCCATAGCAGAAGCAAGCTGTCGGCAGCAAAAGGCACTTGCATTTCACAGATTTCATCAATCTTCATGGTTGGGTAGTGATTCGCCAAATCTCTGCTTTGAGTTTCTGCAAAATCATAATCCCAAGGCGGATCTGCATAAACTAAATTAAACTCTCCTTCTGGCAGAACAGTCTTAGGTAACTCGGCATGTTCTGCCTTCTTCTTTTGAAGTTGAAAATCCTTGGATTCTCGCAGCATTAAAGATTGAGTCAGTTCCTTTTTTTCTTCTTTGGTTTCCTCAATTACTTCTTCAAAAATTACTTCAGGTAAGTCAGCAATCTGTTGCCAACGCATGGATTGTGTCTTTTCAATGCCTAAGTCTTTCAGGCTTGGAGCACTGGTTGCACGATGCAACCGGTGCTTGCTAGTATCACCACCTCCTTTATTCTTCTGCATTTCCTTCAGTAACTCGCCACCTTTGCGCTCGGCTCTAAGCTTTGTTTCTGCGGCCTGATTCTGCATTTCTAAAGAATAACCAGCAGCTTTAACGTAAGCCTTTATAGCTTCCGCTTGATCTCGTATTTCCTTAATTTCTTGCAGTGTCGAAGCTTCTTCTAAAGCTCTTCTAGCTGCATCTAGTTTAACGAGTTGCATTCTTCTCTTTAATTCGCGCCTTCCAGCCAGCTTAAGCTTGAGTTGAGAAAAGCTTTATCGCTTGCTCCGGTACATGAAGTGGGCTTTTGTTTAGGGAGGACGCCCAAACCGGAAAACCAGAAGGCTTAATCTATAAAATCATCCTCGTATTCAGAAGGCTGCGAGCCTTCCACCCAGACCGGATTCAGGTATTGGGTGATTTGTCCACCTCTGCGGATGAACGCCAAAATCTCTTCTGGAAAAAGTGAATCAGCCGGAACTTCTGTTGAGGTGACTGAAGCGTTGTTCCACTTCTCTTTCACTTCAACCTGCTTCTTCGCCTCAATCTCCAACTCTTCTCTTTTCTCAGCGGCCTTGTTCCCGTGATGAACCGCTCGGCATTCAGCAGAACAAAACTTAGCTCTCGACTTGCTCGTCACTGGCTTAAATTCGGTTTTACAAATCCAGCATTTAAGAAGTCGATTGTGGTCCAGCCTTGAGCGATTTCTCTTAAGGTGAACCAATCCGTTGCAGGTTGGACTGCAATATTTTTGAGAACCTGCTTTTGGTTGAAACGTCTTCTGGCAAACCAAACATTCTTTGGGTTTCAAAGTCCCAGGCATTCTGGGAATCGTCCCTCTGACGTAGGCTCTGCGCTTGTCGTTGATATAACGACATTGCTGACTGCAAAGAATGTTGCGCTCAGTCCTAGGCTGAAACACCTCGCCACACTCAACGCATGGTCTTGGCTCAACAATTACCGTCTTTTTATAGTGCTGGTTGTAGCAACGAGTGCCGCAGAATCGCTGATCCTTGCGAGTGGGCAAAAACAGCTTGCTGCATTGCTCGCAGGCGATCTTGACTTTCGGCTTTCTGACTTTGTCGCGATAACGTGCAGCGTTCTGCTTTTTGAGCTGATAACCGCATCTGTGCGAACAAGTCTTGTGGCTGCTGGACTTTCTTTTGAACCGCTTTGAGCAAATCACACACTGCGGCTTGGTGTGCTTGGCCTTCAACTCGTCAAAACAAATCTGTCCGCAAGTCCTTTCCTCGCCTTCAGTCAGAAACTTTAAGCCGCAATTTGTGCAGACCTTAATGGTCAAAGGTCACTCCATGTCTGTTCATTGTGTGGATCGTCCAGCCTGCTGAACTTCTCTTCCTTCGATATGTCTAAAGGCTTCAAGTCTTTGCACTTTTGGCTATGTCCTTCCGGCCTGAACAAACCGCAAACTGGACATTGAAAAACTGGCGTATACGATTCACGCAACGCCTTGGAGTCTGCTTCTGCTCTCCGAACACTTGCCCAATATGCTCGTCCAATCCTTCTGGTTTCCTCCTTAAAGGCTTCAAATCTTTCTAAGCCTTCGTGCATATTTCCGGTTAATAAAGAAAAGCCGAATGCGCCACCAGAGCTTCTTCCATGCTGGCGCGGTGTGGTGAGTGATAATCTGTGTCTTTGACTTTCGTTCTGCTCGAAAGAACAAGGCTTGTACGGTAGGTGCTGTGGTCATGTTCAACTCCATGTTGTGGTGGGGAAACGCTGCTCAAGCTGCCGGCAGACCCCTCCGCCTTTACTAAAACAGCGTTTGTTTCCCCATGTAGACTGTTGAATGAGCCATAGCCGCTCCAGCCGGTTCTCCCAAACCGTCCAACTCGGTCAATGAGTTGAAATAACTATGGCTCAGTCAACAGGCAGCCCACGAAGAGGCTGCGTTTGAAAATTACTTAAATTGAGAAATCAATTGATTTGCGTACTTTTCGCCTCTAAACCACATGGTTCTTTTGGCATCACTAATGTTTTTATTTGTGAGCTGACTAGTTGTAACAACCAAGTAGGCTGCAACGCCTTCTCTAAAATCCGTCTCCATTGATGGTTCCATGACTCTCAATTCGTCGTTAATAAAATTAAACTTTTGAATTTGAGCGCAAAGTTTATCCATATTTCCTCTTCTAGTAAGTCCGCAATTTTTGAGTGGCACGGCTTGCGGTTTGCCGTAAGCGGTTCAACTCAACCGCTCGCTCTGACTGAGTCGCCTGAATGGCAACGTCAGCGGAAATTCTTTTGCTGAGAATGTCCTGATTCACTAGAACCTCATTCAGCATGTTCCGAATGCTGGCTAGTTCTTCGCGTAGTTTTTCGTCAATCATTCTTGTTTTTAAAAAATTTCTTGATTTCTTGGACTTCTTTGTCTGAAAAAATGATTGGTGCATATTTGTGGACTTGCGTTCCTTTTGGAATCAGTCCTTTGCTGCGCCAGTAGCGAATACGGTCAGGATGGGCTTGAACGATCTGCGACAAATCAAACAAAGAAGTCATTTAATAAATTGATTTTTAAAGAGTAAACACTTAGTATTTCGCCTAGCTGCTAGGCAGCAATTGTCTCCATCTTAATTAATCAATTGATAAAATCAAGAAAAATTTAAAGGTGCGTGGTGAATTCTTCTGAAATTATTGAAAAGGCTAAAAGTCTTTTGAATCTAAGATTTGATAGAGAATTAGCTGAAATGCTGGGAATGAGTGCAGCGGCCTTATCCGAAAGGCGCAGAAAGAATTCAATACCAATTGAGGCAATTAAGAAAATTTTGCTTGAAAAATCAATTGATTCTTCTTTTTTGGACTCTGAAGGTAGGAGTAAAGAAATGAAGGCCGATTCATCGCAGACCATGAATCCAGAAAGCATACGCTTAAAGGACGAAGTCATATCAATTCAAAAGAAATATATTGAACGCCTAGAGAAAACGATTGAGAGGCTTGAGGAAGACAAAAAAAAATACCAGCCGACAATTGCACCAGAATGGGTCAATCAGCCGGACAATTGGGCAATCAGCCAAATCTGAGGCTTGAAGACAAGTAAAATCCTAGCCTGCTCTTCTTTTGTTCGTTGTGTTACAAAAAAGCTACCCCCCCCCAATTTATTCACACATATATTCACATAACCAAATATAAAATTTGAGCCACAAAAACGAAATCGTCCATGACCAACGGCAAAAAGCCTATGTTGGTCAGTTGTGGATTGATAAGAAAAGATACCGTCGAGTTCTGATTCGTTTTGTGGATGCTGAAGGCTTAGAGCCTGACCAGTTGAACTCTCTGCTCGTTGAGCGGTTTCTGCAGCTGAAAGAAAAGCTGAGTCGAGAAGTCGAGAGGCTTACTGATGAACAAGGTTTGTTCTTTTCAGAACTGTTGGATTTGTTCCTAGCGCATGTTCAAGCGAATCGTGACGAGCGAACGGTTGTTAAGTATCGACAGCAGCTTAGTCGTTACCAAAAGATTGTAGGTGATTATCGGATTCGGCTGCACTCCGCACAGTTGACTGACAAGTTCGTTTTGGCTCTTCGTAAGGCTGGACTGAATGACCACAGCTGCAACAGTTATCTCAGAGCAGTCCGAGCGATTCTTAATTGGTCTTGGGAACAAGGTCAGATTCCGGCAGCCATCAAAGTCAAAAGCGTTCGCTCGTCCAAGCCGCTGCCTGCTATATTTTCTGCTCAACAACTAGAAGATTTGCGGCAACACCTAGAACAAGGTTGGAACGAAACCAAACGAAGACGGTTCTTGGTTCTGCTTCGGGCTTGGTGGTTTTTGCGCTATACTGGAATGCGTGGTGGTGAGCTTCTGGCCTTGCGTTGGGACAATGTTTACCCAGACCGAATTGAACTGCGCTCAACGCGAGATTGGAAAGTCAAAGGTCGAAAAGACGCAATCCTCCCCATTGCTGAAGATTTAAAAGAATTTATTCAGGCGCAGGATATTCAAGGCGAGCGTTATGTGCTGGATGATGGCAGAGGTAAACCTCTTTATAGTTCGCTAGGTGATTTGACCAAGAGTATGCGAAAGGCTTTGCAGAAGGTAGGAATAGAAAACGCGAAACCGCTGCACTCGTTTCGTTCTACGGTTGCGACTGAACTATTATCTGGTGAGTCTTCAAATCCGGTTCAGGTGCAAAAGCTTCTGCGTCATCAGTCGATTCAAACAACCATGTCTTATTTAAATAGTGACCACTTGCAGCAGGTAGACTTGGTAAATAAGTTAGGAAACTCGCCACAAAACACTGTTTCAAAGAAAAAAACCGAAAGCCGCAAGCCCAGCATTCGTCTAGCCTACAGCCGAAAAAACTCAGGTGACTGTTAATCATTGGGTCGCTGGTTCGAGTCCAGCTTGGGGAGCCACCTCCAGCCGATTTGTGACACCTCCGGTAAGTGGCAATATTTGAAAACCGCCACTAGCCCAGCAGTTGCTCCTTCAGTTTTTTTGCTTTTCTCATTTTTTTATACAATAAAACGCCTGGAACAGCCGCGCCCATTCCGGTTGCCGCTAAAATCAATTCTAATCCGCCAGAATCAACCGCCTGGTTAAAAATCTCCAAAAATCCTTCCATTTAATAACTCCAAATCGCTGGAGAAGATTCTTGCCGAATATCTAAATGAATAAATCGGCTGTTGAAATCACCTTTTTGACTGACGCCAATTCCATTGAATCCATGTTTCAAGGCTAGGCTGATTAAGTCCAAAGCATCTTCCCCATAGACTAAACAGTCCACCGCAACGCCTTGGGTATGCCGTCCGCCTTTTCCTCCTGGTTTAGTTCGTTCTCGCGGATGTTCAATGCTCCTGAAAGCAGAAGAAAGCCTCATGGGTCTGTTGTAATCCATCCGCAAGGCTTCCAGCTTTTCCATAAACCAATCTTGCATTTGGCATTCACCGGAAAAACTACATTGCAGTTCTTTTCGCTTGAAATGAGTGGAGTGGTCAACGGTTGGCATCAAGTCTCCTTTTCTGGGTAATCAATACACTCTTGCGAATACATCTCACCAAATGCTTCTCGTTGAGGTAACGGCATAAGTTGCAAATCTACATAGCGATGGTTTTCTCGATAGTGGTCAATCACACAACTGCATAGCTGAATTGCCGATTGCATCGCTAGATTGCTCGTCATTCCTTGCATTTGATAAGTGGGAGCAAGTCGTAAGGAACACTGATAGGCCCAAGAAACCAAGTGAAGTGTTTTGTACTCAACAGGAAGAGCAAATGCTGATGTTGCGAGCAGCAAAGCCAAACCTGTGAGAAGCGGTTTCATTTTGCTCTGTCTTGGTGCAGTAACACCTTCAGTTCATTTATTGAAGTGTGCAGGTCTTGAAGAACCTTTGCGGTTTCCTGCATGATGGTCATGAGGCTTTGATAACTAGATTTCTGTAATTCCAGAATTCTTATATCCGCTGCTGTATCCTTCTCATCAAATCGTTTTCTTTCCTCTGCGGCTTCGGCTCTGATTTTGTCTCGCTCTTCTTGTGCTTTCACACGCTCATCATTAAAGGATTGATTTAAAAATCGGATATACCAAAAGCAACTCAACAGAGTAAACGCATTGATGCCAATGGTGTTTATCATTTCTAGTGGTGCTTCTGGCATTGCTCGGCCTTATTAAATGGTTAAAGCTGACTCGACTTCAGCTTGCGTAAAACCTAAACGGAATAGTTTGCAGTTTGGATCTTCTTGCAGTTCTTGCTGATATTTTATGGTCACACCATCCAAATCCGTTTCGGTTCTGACTCGGTGCGTAGCATCTGTAATCCCTGCATCTTCTGGCGCTAAGTCTCCTGTTCTGAACCAGTTTAGCCTGTTATCTAGTAACGCTTGGTACTGCTGTTGCCAGCCTGACAGGTTTTGATTTTTAATGTATTCGTAATCAAATCTGGTATTTAAATGCTTTGGAATCCCTCGCATACCGATAATCTCCTTTAGTTTAGTGATTTCTAGGGTTTGCAATAAATGATAAGTGTTCGCCCAACTTGCCCAACCTTCATACGATGCTAGTGTTGAACGAAATCGAATGCTGCTACAAGCAGGCCAGTTCTTTTTGAGCTCACTGATCCTTTGAATCATTTGTTTTGCTGTTGATTTTCGTAACAGTTTCTTTGTAGGGAAATGGCGATAACCAACAAAATCAACGCCTGTCTCGACAGGCTTTAGCGACCACCTGCTAATTTCTAGTTTTAATGATCTCTTTAAAAAATCTACAATATTTACACGAACAAATTGCAGCCATTCCTTGCTATCGCCAAATATTAAAAAATCATCAACGTAACGGCAATATCCTTTGATTCTATATTTGTGTTTTAAGTATTGGTCTAATTCATTTAAGTATAAATTGCCAAACCATTGGCTTGTGTAATTCCCTATTGGGCAGCCTTCGGCACTACTGATGATTTCTTTAATTAGCATTAAAGTGCGTTTGCATTTTATCTTTTGCTGAACAACAGAAAATAAAATCTGATGGTCAACACTCGGATAAAACTTCCGAATATCCATTTGCAAACAGTATTTATATTTTTGCACACAGCTCTGAGCATAGTTGCTGGCTCGGTGAAGTCCTAATTGTTTACGACAAGCAAAACTTTGCGCTAATAAAACCCTGTCCCAGATTGGCTCAAGGATCTGGATAATAGCGTGTTGGACGATTCTTTCAGGAGCAAATGGAAGCACATAAATTATTCTGCGTTTTGGTTTTAGAATCTCTTTTATACGGTATTGGCTGGTCTGGTACTTACCATCTACTAATTGCTTGCGGATTTCCGCCAATCCTACTTCGCTACGATTGTCAAATTCTTGGACTACTCGCTGCCAAGACTTACCTTTTCTTGCGTTGCGATAGGCAAGATTTAAATTGTCAGCAGACACAATCTGCTCAAAAAGATTCCCGTGACGTTTCATTTTCTAGAGAGATGTCCTTCGCTCTCACTACCAAACACCTCTCCCACCGTTGTGTATTTTGGCAAAAGCCAAGGTGAGCCAGCCAGCCAGTGGTGTTGTGGCCCTCTCACTGTCTCTGCGTGACCCGATGTTGTCGTTGAGATTCAAAGGTGAATTATTCCAATTGACACTGCGTGACCTGGATTTCGTGCCATTGTTCCAATTGCTGCCCACGATCCCGTGCTGTAACAACGGTACTGCCTCACCCTCCCAGAGGGACTTTTAAAATTAGTACAGACTCCCACTAACTCCGCGCGACCCGACGTTGCCGTCGAGAATCAAAGGTGAATAATACCAACCGACACCGCGCGACCCGCACTTCGCGCCATCGTTAAAATCGCCGCCCACGAGCCCGCGATTTGGAACTGAGTATCCTTGACCCCGACCGATAGAATTAGCTCCATCGTATGTCGTTCCGTCGGAGGCGGTGTCTTGAACTGCCCAACTAGCTGCACCACCGTCAGATCCGGTTTCATTGGCCCATTGCCACAATGCGCCTGCACAGTCTTCACACCCGACATTTGAGATCATTCTGCGACTAGCTGTGTCACTGTGGCCTCCAGTCGTTCCAGGGTCTGCTGATCCACTGATATTGGTTTCTTCATTGCTGCCAATAGCTAGAGCCATAAACTCGGCTTGTGTGGGGAGTCTTTTGTCGATTTCCGCAAATCTCTCTACAAAATTATACCAGTGATAATCGGGGTTGCTTGCCCCATCAACGATGGTTCCACCGTAACTGGATTCCAGCGTTGTGGTATTACTGGCTAAGTAAATATCCGCCCAAAGTTTATTACCCACATAAACCATTCCTTCTGGACTTGAAGTTGGACGATGTTGCGCTTGTGTCCAGACACTTCGAGGCAGAATATCCCCATCGAGGTAACCTGTTAGGGAGTGCCCACTAATTGTCCCAACATCAACACACAGACAGTGGAATCCGCCAATCTTGCGAGAGTTTGTGGCACTGGCTGTCACACCTCCAACCGTTCCATCAGGATAGGTAGAATTGGAGCTTAAGCAGAAATTTGGAGTGGTTCCCGAACTAGGTTCTACCGCATAAATATAGACATCCTCTCCATTGCGGTTTGCTGCTGTTGCTTTGGAGGTTTCATTACTCGCCCAAGAACCTGTTGTGTCTGCGTCCAGTGTGGTAGCAGTCGAAAGTGTGTAAACAGTGGCGTTGATTTGTAGTTGCACAGCCGGAATATTTACTGTCCGCCTTTCTGAAGCTGTAGCAGAACCAGCATAAAATCCAGCACTGACATCATTTCCACCTGTGATTTGCTGCTCGGCTAAATACCAGTTGGGGATTGTAGGCGGAACGGCCTGAACCGAACCCCCAAAGCTGATTAGACCACCGGATTCAGTGGCTAAAGTCACACTGTTTAGTTGAATTTCACCTGCCATATTTAACTCACCACTTTAAGAGTGCCTGATGTATCGACATTAACCGTCCCAGTAAAATTTGCAAAACCGTGACTGACCACTAAATAACCTGCCATCGTTCCGCTACCCGTAAAGGTTGTGTTGCCAACATACATACGATTGGTTCCACTGCTGATCGCCAAAGAGTCTGAAACTGTGTCGCTGTGTTCGATATAGCTACTTCCAGAGCCACCACCTCCACCAGCAGAAGCTTCCAAGCTGATCAGTCCAGTAGCGTCATCATAGGTTAAAACATAATTGTCCTGACCTGCGCCAACGGTTTGGTCTGCGTCAAAGGAAAAATTTCCAATTGAAACGTTACCCGTGCCGTTTGGGTCCAGCGTAATATTTCCGTCTGTATTTGTGCTGCTGATCGTGTTGCCGTCGAGTTGTAGATTATCGACTCGCAAATCAGTGACGGCTGAATTTGTCCCAATCGTCACAGCGTCAATCGCGCCTCCGTCAATATTTACCGAATCAGCCGCTTGCGTTGCGATTGTGCCAAGACCCAAGTTTGTTCTGGTGGTGCTGGCATCCGTGACCGTGATTGCACCAGTAACATTCAGTTGTCCACCCGTATTAAAAACACTGGATGTCGCAACCGTTGTTGCCGTCAGTGTAATCGTCGAGCCATTAAAAACCTGAAGCTCATTGACTTTTAGAAGGCTCATATCAGTTCAATAAATTCAAAGTTGTAATCATAAAGCTGACTTCCTTGGTAACTGTAGGCAATGGAAGCAGGCTCAAAGAAGCTACCAAAAACTGCGGTGTTGGTTTGATAGCCCAGAATCTCAGCAGCAACAGGTTGCATTCGTAAGCCAGAAAACACCTTGGTTGCGGTGTCTCTCTCTGATTCTAAGACCTGAACCGAACCAGTGAATCGTCTGCGAATCTCGCCCAAACGGTAGACCAAACCTGAATCACGTTCTTGTTTGATTCCTAGCGAGTCTCTGCTGATCGACATACCCACGTTTGGATTATAAGTTTCCAGCACTTTCCCAGCTCGAATGGTGTTCACAACAACAGGCAGCGTCATTGAAGTGACGCTAAAACTGGAATCTCCGCCTGTGGTTAGTTGCAAATCTGTTGTTCCGGTCCCGTCTCCCGTGATTCGGTTGATTTGTGCCGAATTGACAAACGCCCCAAGTTTAATTTGTGGATATTCTTCCAGATAAATATTTGTACTGCTGGCCTGAAGTCTTCCCAACTGGCCTGAAGATCCTGTGACCCAACCGTCCAAAGTTCCTTTGACATCAGTTGAATTTGACAAGGCAATCTCAACCGTGTTGGTCGTCGCTGGACAAGCTACAAATACCGAATCATTCCAGTGTGTCTTTTCGTTTAACAGATAGTATTCGCTCAGTGTGTAGCTATTGGAATAAGTCTCAGTTGAAAGCGTAGAGGCTCCAGAATCCTTGAATGTTACAGTCACAGCTTCCGCAAGATAACTGAAGAAAATCGCTTCAGCACCTGGACAGGTAACGGTAATCGTCCCACTTGTTGCGTTCGCAATGTATGGCTGCTTGGGATAATTGTTCTCAGTTTTGGCAATCGCATAATCTGCTGATAAGTGACTGGCTGAACTGCTGATGCCTGTGATTGCATTGGTGTAGATAATTTTCATGCAGCTCTTACAAAGTCCAAGTCAGTTGGTCCGCTGATTATCGTTTCTTCACTGTCAAATGAGTAAATGATTGAGGTGATTGTAATGGTGGCCTGCAAGCTTTGACGTTCGTCCACACAAAGGATTCGGTAGCCTAAGAGCCAATCGTTTTGAATTCCAAAAACTCTAGCTGTGCAGATTGGTGAGGCTTCTGAAATCAAGATTGCTCTGAGAAATTGCAGTACCTTTTCTTCACTTGTCGAAAGTGCTTCATATTTTTGTTCTTCCCCATAACTCAAATTATCAACCTGAACCACCTTCCGCTCAGTCGCTAGCGTTACAGAGTCAGGGTAAGGCGTATTGTATTCAAATTCAGAATACACCTTCTTGATTGGGTAAGCTGGATTGACACTCAACCCCAACAACTCTGGATTCCTGACCGTCTGATAAACTGCTCCGGTTTGAATCCGGTTAATCACTCGCAATGTGCTACCGTCGATCTGAAGCAGCATGTTTGCGGCTTTGGCAACATCAGTTGCAAAATCAAGCAACGGTTCGGAGCGTGAAGATGCCTGCGCCATTATGGACTGTAAATTTCAATATCAGAGGCAGTGGTTGCCACGTCAAGCGAGCGCACAATCAGCGTTCCGGTTCCGTTGACGGTAATCGTCACAGAATTGCGAATCTCCACAGGTGAGTCCTCTACTCTTGTGTCGCTAATCGTTTCATCGACTAAAAAAGCCTTTCCAGAAATTAAGCTCATTGCAGGCTCACATCCAGAGAGAGTCCTAGTTGAGAAGCAGTGTAGCTGAAAAACTGCGCAAGTGTTGTCCCTCTGGTCGATACTCCAGAAATGCTTAGGACTCCGCCAACCGTTGCAGCATTGAGCTTGATGGTTGACGTTGTTGGAGCAATTCCAGAATTGCCGCTCGCATTCCAATACTCTGTTGAGCCGGAATCTGTCGAATAGATCAGGACTCCGTCCTCTCTAATTTCAATCGGGTCACTGCTGCTGGCGAGTTCCAGATTTGGATTTGCCACTTCATCATCTCGCTTCTTGATTACTGGAGTTTGTTCGTTCACGATTCCCCAAGAAAACGGAAGCCTCAAAGGAATTCCAACTCGATGCGTGTCTCCGTCACTGACGAAACTTCCGGCAGTACCCACACCTGCCGTTACTGGGATAAAATCCTTATCTTGTAAAGTGAAGGTGTTGGCAGAGGTTCGGACAATGTAATAATAGTTGTCATCGCTCACGCCTGAGTATTCTAGGTTTCCACCGTAGGTATCCATCTTTTCAAAAATCACCTGTTGCCCTGTCGCAAACCCATGAGAATTTGCGGTAATGCTCACAGGTTGCCCTCCGCCTGGCACACTCACACCTTCGACAAACGCAAAGGATTCGGTAAGTGTGAATGGCCTTGCACCCAGTGAATATTCGGTGTCAGTCAAGGCAAAGGTCAGTTCTGTTTCGCTGATCGCCTGCAAAAAGATTTGACCAGAAAACAAGTCTCTTCCAGCCTCACCCCATTTGATGGTGCATGGGTACAACTGGGGAAGTCGCACAAGGTCTTCATAGCGTTGCAAAGCAAAAGGTGCTTCCGCATTCAGGAAATCGTTGTGCAAGGTTAGGTTGCCGAACTTCACCCCAATCTTTCCTGAATCTTCTACCTGTCCAAGTTCGAGTGAAGGCATTCTCTTGATGAACGGTTGCCAAAAATACTCGCCAGCCAGGCCAAGCTTTGAACCTCGGTAAACCGTTTCTGCTACAGTGATTTCAGCGAGTAACTGGCTCATCAGATATACCTTGCTGGGACATACTGCTCGCCTTGCCTTCTGGTTCTTTCTCTCAGCTCGCTTCTGAATTCTTCAATGCCTGCTTTTGTCTGGCCTGCCATATCGGTGTAGACGTTGACTTCTGTCTCGTTTTCTCGCACTGCCACAATCAATTCAGCCAGTAAGCGTTTGACCTCTGGGTCTGAGGTTGCGTTGATTGCGGCTGAATCGCCAGAGTTGAGACGGTTCAGATTGCTGACTCCATAACGTCTAACGGTTTCTGGGGATAGGATATATTCGCCAGGACTCAACATGGCTGGAATGGTGTCCATTGGGTCTGGGACTAATCCGCCTTGCCGGAAGCCGTATTTTGTAGGATTGAAAATATCTTTATAAGAATTATAAACTTGGTTTGCATCGCTCAGTGTTTCGTAATAATAAGCGTAAGAATTGCCTGAATATCTAAAATAAATGCCGTAAGGATAGACTTCTTCGCCTGACTGTAAATAAGTAGCAGTTAGGTCAGCAAAAGAAGTATTAGACCCCGATTTAACAGAAGCACCATAATCTCCAGCACTGTATTGGTTCCCAGAAAATGTAGTGGCATCGCTAACAAAACTACCTGTTCCCCCAATATTTATGATTCCAAGCTTTGCGTAGGTTTCACTTAGTCCAGAAACAAAACTGCTGATTGCATTATTTACGTTTGTGGTCAGCGTGGAAAAAGCTGATGTCACAGAAGAAGTATTCAGGCTAACGGTTGGGGTAATGGTTCCCAAGTTTGGCGTTCCGGCTGTTGCAATAGGTGTGATTGTTCCTAAGTTCAGCCCAGAAGTGTCCACCGTGAACATACTGGTGGACATTACCAGCGAGAGGTCAAGATTGGTTGAGTCCAAGCTGAAGTTGTCGCTTGTCAGTTCAACCGTTTCACTGATTCCAGAAGTATCAATAACAATATCATCACCACTAAGCGTTAAAGGAATCTGAGCAACTTCTGTGATGTATTCAATTTGCTGTTGAGCAAAAGCTAGTGCTGCGGAGTCAATGCTAGCAATCAGAGTGTTGACGACTTCCGCAAAGTCTTCATCCAAGACGGAGAGGATTTCTTCCAAATCACTGGATAAATTACTGCTTGCTTGAATCGGAGCATTGACAGACGTTTGCAGTCCAAGTCCCGTTAAATCACCAAGCACACCTTCGAAAATGGTTGTAAAGGCTGTTGAGGACTTAAAAACGTTCCTGGCTGCGGTGAGGTATTCATTGACAAAGGCTTGCAGAAGTTTAATGTCTTCCTCAGTTGCATCAGCATCAAAGGCATTTTCTAGTAGGCTTTCGTAAGTGCTTTGAGCTTGAGCGAATTGTTCTTGTGGTCCCAGTGGAGAAAAGTCCGAAAAGAGCAATTCTTGGACTTGGTCAAAGAGTCCTTGAACCAACTCATCAATCTTTTCAATCGTGCGCTCAAAATCTGACAGTAAGGCTTGCAAACCTGTTTCGACGTTTTGCAGTGCCAGAAGTTGCTGTTCTCTTTCGAGTTGGTCTAATTGCTTGTTTTTCAGTTCAATCGTTTTCGCTTCTGCTTTGTTTGCGGCATTCAACAACTGAGTCCTTAAATCCTCATCATCTATTAAGTCCGCCAAGGCTTTTTGCTGTTCAATCGTCGCAATTGACTCTTGGTATCGAAACTCAATCTGCTCTTCAATGCTCATGTTCTGAAAATCAATGGCGTCAATCTGGTCTTGTGCGGATTGGGTCAAATCATCCAAGGCGTTCAGTGGTTCCTGAATATAGGCTTCAATTAATCCTTGAATAACAATCTTTGATTTCTCTTCTGTCTCAGCAATCTTCTGATTTACTTTTTTTATTTCCTTACCTATTTGATTCATAAGATAAGGAGCAGATGAAGCTGCTGCTAGTGTTTTGAAATTGATTTCTTGCACAGCTTCCAGGCTAGCAACTGCCTCTTCAGTGTTTTGCGTTATTCGGTTGATAACTTCGGTCAGTCCCAAATCTGGAATCAAGTCAGCTAGTTCGTCAATCTTTGGTTGCAGTTGATCCCTCGTTGACGGAGCGTCTGCAATGTTTTCAAAAATCAAATCGGCTTGAGCAAATGCTTTTTGCTGATTGGTTGGTCCTCCAGGTCTTGAGCTGCTGAAAGCAGCTTCTAAGTCTCTGGCAAGTCCACCTCCAAAAATATAACCATTTGGGCCAAGTCCAACCGTGTCAAGCAAGCCTTCTGCGGCATTTGTTGCGTTCTCAATCAATGCTCCAATCAAGCGATTAATGGCACTGATTAAATCGCCAAGTAAATCAATGAATGGGTCAAGCACCTCAAACAGAAGTTCAAAGCTTGAGTCGATGGCTTTGGCAACCTTTTCGTTGCTCAAGATTAGTTTGGCAGCGGCTTCTTCTGGTGATTTCGATTGAGCAATGTTGATCGCTCGACTAGCGTTTGGTCCTGCGCCAGAAATGCCTGAAACAATTGCTCCTGCGGTTCTTTCTGCTTCTTCGTTCAGTTGTCCCTGAAGTAAAAGCTGAGTTCTTAGTTGTTCGGTTGCTTCCTCAAGGTAAGTTAGTTCTCTGGCTTTTGGGAAAAGGCTTGCTTCGTAGAGGTCATTCTTTTGCTGAGTCAAGGCGTTGATTTCAGTGACTCGCTCAAATTCTTCTTCTAAGCCTTGCGTGAATCGGTTCTGTTGGTCTTCGGTCAGTTGTCCAAGTTCTGTTCTGATTCGGAATTGTTCTTCCAGTTGTCTGGTGAACTCTTCTTGTTGCGCTTCTGAAATCTGGCCTGTGAAATCGGTGTATTCAATCTCTTTGACTTCTTCGATTTTTTCTTTCAGCTTCTCAACTGATGAGGCGGCATTTGCAGCTTCAAGGTTTACATTGCCCAGTTGCTCTTCAGTCTTGATTAGTGTCCCAGAATCAATCTGTTGTGTGTATTGATTGAACTCTGCATTGACGGCAGCATAAGCTTCTTCTGCTTGTCGTAGTAAGTCAGCCTGTCTTCGGTAGCTGTCTGCTAAAAATTCTGCCGAATCTCTCTCAAATTTTAATTCTGATTCTCTTGCACTTGTTGAGGTTGCAATTGGCGCAACGTCTCCGTCCATCCCAATTGAGTCTGCGGCACTGTTGTAATAGCCAATAACCTTGTTGATTTGATTGATGAAAAAGTTATCAACCGATTCAAAGAAGCTCAGAAGGTTGGCAACCATGCCGATGAAAAAATCTCGAATCTGATAAGCCAATCGTTCCAACCGAATTGCCAAATTCTGCGTTTGATAATCAACGGCAACCGTCAGCAAAGAAAGCGAATATTGAATGTAGTTGATGGTTTTGGCGATTGGATTTGACGTTCCTCCAGAAAAAACAGAAAAGGCATCTCGTAGAGGTTTGGTCAAGGCAAGTGCTAGCTGCTTGAGCTTGTCAAAGTAAACTCCCAGCATTACCACTACTTCTGAAAACTGACGAACAATGTTGTCTGCCTTGTCGAATTCTGTGGCTAGTTTGGTGAGTGCGTTTGCCGTCTTGTTGAAGATTCCGGTTGATTGCTCAAATTTCCCAATGAGCATCGTTAGGCTGTTGTTGATTCTTTGAGTGGCTGTTCCAATCGTGTCCTGAGCTGCGCCAAACTGTTCGTTAATGGCTTCAGCAGACCCAAGGATTGCGTCTTTAAATAACTGATTCGTCAGGTTGCCATCGGTCACAAACTTCTTCAGACTTCCAGCCGTGAGTCCAAGTTGCTTTTCAACTTCTTTGAGCAGATTGGGCATTCCGTCAATCAACGAATTGAACTCTTCCGCCTGAACCTTTGGCGAGTTCAAGGCTTGCGCGAGTTGCAGCAATGCCCCAGAAGCCTCAGTGCTACTCGTTCCGGCTGCGGCTAAAGACTTGGCAACAATTTCAGTAATGCGGATGGTTTCGGCTTGGGATGAGCCTAACTGGTCAGCAGCAACACGAAGGCGAGCGTAAAGCTTGGTGGTGTCCTCAATTGCGGTTCCGGTGGTCTGTGAAACTCGGTACAACTCTTTCTGAACCGCTGCGGCTTCTGCGGCTGAGTTGGTTGCAATGCGGATTTGATTGGCGAAATTTGTGAAAGTGTCAGCGGCTTGTGCGATTTGCTGAACACTAATCGCAGCAACCAAAGCAGAAGCAGCATTCCTGGCAGACTTAAAAGCGGACTCCATTTTTCTGGTTGAGTTCGCCACTCGGTCCATTGCACTCGAAGACTTTTTGAGTTCGCCTTCAAGCTTGCCCAAACGGTTAATGGCGTCACGAATCTCTAATTCAATTTCAATGGTAGAGGCTGCGTTTGCCATTATCGTTTTCTTCTAGGCTTTGGGGTAGGTCGAGCGGTTGCGGACTTTTTCTTCTGCAAGTCTCGTTTGCGCTCGTTCTCTTGCTTTCTGTGGCTAGTGACTTCTCTGTCAATCGTCACTAGTGCCGAATAGACTTCTGGTGTGTTGGTCTGGTTTCTTCTTAAGTAGCAATCAATTGCTTCTTCGCGCAGAAAACCAATATCAAAACCCAAGTCTCGTCCGGTTGTGTCCAAGTCTCTGAACGCTTGAACCGCTGCCAAGTTACGCTCGGTCAGCGTCAAGTTGTTTGGACAAACTGAACAAGGCGGCTCTTCGTCATCTTGCCAGACATTCTCAGCAGATTTGCAACACCAAACCGCTTGGTATCTGTCGCCTTCCTGAATGCCATGCTCGGCTGAATCACCTAGATAAGCCGCTCGTTCTAAGACTAAATCTAGGTAACTTTTTAATTTCCCTCTTCGTCATCGACTTTCGCCTGGGCTAAACGCATCAGCTTCAAGCTAACATGCGTTGCCATTTTATTGAGTGCTGCGTCTTCTCCAACAAACAGGCTTTTGTTCTCAACACTACAATCTTCATCGAATGACCAGGACTGCACACAAGGCACAAAAAGCTTACGAGCGAACATTAATGAATCAATTGTCTGCTTGCCTTTCTGTGTCTTCGTGGCTGCGTTCAGAGCCTCAGTCAAAAGCTTTTGGTGAGGTAGAACACAATTGAAGGTTGCTTCTAGGTCCAAGTCTGCGTCATTGAAATCAATCGTGACTTCGTTTGCTCGCTGGACATCAAAAATAGATGGCATGAATTATTACTTATAAATGAGTGAGAAAGCGGCAGCGTCAGTTGCAGAAGAGCCTTGAGTCAAGGCAAAGTCTACGCTTGCGGCTGCGGCTCCATCTTGCTCTGTTCCTGAAATGGAAACGCGAGCGGAAGGAATGATGATTTGCACGATACTTCCTGCGGTGTCGCCAACCTGCATGCCAATTGCGATTTGCTCTAGTCTTGCGAACTGCTCGAATCGGTAGGCTTGTGCTGGTCGCATAACAAAATCAAAAGAACCCGTGACGGTGATGGCGTTGCTGACATAAGCAGCGGCTGGGTACTTGTCTCCGGTCATTTCTGCCAAGCCTGGGTCGCCAAGATTCTTAGAAACGCTCATGGAGAAGCCAGTGGCTAGAAACTCGTTAGCTGACGCAATCAAGCTTCCGGCTGCGGTGTTCTGTGCTGCTAAGTAAACTTGAGCGGCTGAAGTGGCGATTGGCTCATAAGTCGAAAGCGTAGCGGCTGGCAAGTGAGGCACTAGGTAGTCAGTCGAGTCAATACTGAAAGAGTCGCCAGAAGCAGCCTGAACCCCAACCGTCGCGGCTGTTGTGCTTGGTGAACTGATGGTTGCAGCACCTCCAGTGTTTACTTGCGTATCGCTGGAGTCGTAAATGTCAACCAGTTGCCCAGCAAAGAAGTAATCGCTAGCGACTGCGTTTGAGGCAGGATCTAAGGTTACGGTTGCAGGTGAAGAGTCTGTCACGCTGACACTTGTTCCAGTCGCGTTGACTGGTCCAGAGTAGCGGATTCGAGAGGCGCGACAGTTTGCGTTCATCGTAAACACTCCGTCTCTCGTAATGTCTACGCTGAAGCCTTCGACAACGGTTCCATTCGCCACATAGAGTTTGTAGGTGTCTACTAGTTGCGCCACTTGGAAAGTATCCGAAACTCGGCTGAAGCTGTAAGTGTTTGATACTCCAGCAGAAGTGGTTAGTGTGCCAAACACCTTTTGCAACAGTGTGGATTCGGCTGGAGCCGTGCCAGCAGAGCCGGAAGGCTTGACCAGAAACGGAATATCAAAGGTTGCTCGCTCGGCATAATTCACAAAACTTCTGTTCTGAAGCAGGCGAGTGCCAACCTCAGAAATATCTGAAGTGTTGAACGTCTGACTTAGCGCCAGAGGTTCAGTCGTGGTGAATGCGTCAGAAGCGGAAACTGCGACATAACTGCCAGCAGTTGATTCGGTTGTAATATACGGTTGACTACTTCTTAGTCTTAGATAACGGTCTGGAATCGCCATTTTCTTTCTCCTTTATTCAACATCGTTGTCAATCGTGCGATACAGAACCGTGTACCGCAAAGTCGCAATGAAAAACTCCGACTCAGCGGAGGCTTGACGGATTGAAGTATCCGTAATTTGTGAATCTATCGCTAACCCGTTCAGCGTTTGGTCGTTCGCCATTGCTTCCTCGACCTCGACGGTAATTGTGTCCAAAGTGCTTTCTGCCGTGTTGCCTTTCGCAACCGCTTCAATCACCAAGTCAAGTGTCCGTTGCTGACGGTTCTGAATACCAATCTCTAAGCGTTCAACCGTTTCGGAGTTGGCATAAATCAGCAGACCAGGCAAATCACTGGTTGCGATTGGATAAGTTCTTGAGAGAAAGACATTGTTTCCTGTTGTCGCTAGTCCGGTCAGAACCGTTTGGATTCTCGCTTTGATTTGCGCTCGTTTGTGCGCCATTACACACTCAACATGATTTGCGTCATTCCGGTTCCATCCGGCTGAATGCCTCGAACCGTGTAGCTCACTGCTGAAATGGTCAGAGTGTCACCATGCGCTAGGCTCGAAACGTCAGCGGTTCTTGCCAACAGTGTTGGCTCTGAGCTTTCGACTTCGCTTTCGTCTACATCAACCGCAAGAAAGTCATTGTCAAAAATCGCCACAAAAGTGCTTGCGTCCGCCTTCGTTACTGTTGAGCCATAATCTGCGAGCATGGCAGTTCTATCGGCTGCAGTTTCAACGCTCATTTGGCTTTAGGCTTTCGTGCTGTTTTTGTGGTTCGAGTGGTCACTGGTGGCGCTTCTTCTGGCTCAAGTCCTTTGGCTCTGTTTTCATAGACAACGGCCTTGCCCATGTTCACCAGTTGCTGTGCCTCTTTTGGGTCAACGCTAATCACTTGGCCCACTCTGACAGGTCCACCGTTTGCCACCGTGCCTCTGATAATCTGAATCTTCATTGAAATATTCTCTGAAGTCGTTCGTTATAAACAATCACTCTTGCTGGATTCTGCATTAAATCTCTTGCCTCAATCCACTTGCCTTGCTGATCTTCCTGCACTCTTGTTGGCTTTTTGTCTAAATCCCACTGATGCCAGTATCGACGGTTGCCCGTGTAGAAATCCACTCCACAAATGTGAATCTCTGAGTAGCCCAAATAATCTGCTGTCCAAAGTGCTTCTGGTCCTGAAAGCCGAATGAATGGGACAATTCCGCCATGAATATCTTTGTCTCTTAGATTCTTTGGGTCATGGTGAATAATCGCTGGTGAATCGTATTCTTTCAGGTGCGCTACCATTCGGACGTCATGCGCGTAACACCAGGCAAGTTCCCCCAAGAAAAGCAAACCGTGATTATTAACGCTTGCTAAGTCGTAATCTTTGGAACCAATCCGCGCCTTCGCTTGCGCCAAATCGGAAGGCGCAGAAGGTCCGCCACAAAGTAAGATACAAGGTCGAGTTTTACCCCAACCTTGTAACTCGTCTAGCTGATACACTCAGGCGACAGTGACGTCCTGCGCTGCTGCGAAGCTTTCAGCATGAGCAACCGCAATATCACAATCTTGGTAGAAGAACAGATTGGTCGTTGCGGTTCCGGCACTGGAGTATGGGTCCACCAGTACGTCGAGTGCTGAGAAGAAGCCCACATAAAGGTCTGACCAGTTGCCGAAAATCAGCGAGTACGGTGAAGAACTCGGTGCTTGCGTGGTTTGAACAACTGGATAACCAAGCATGGAATCCGGTGTTGGCATAATCATCCGCGAGTCAGTGCTGGAAGCAACCAGTGTCTGCATCAGTTTGCCCACAACTGCCGGATGAGTTACCCAGCGAAGGTTTCCAAGTAGAGCGTTGTCTTGACTGACTTCGGTCATAATATCAACGACATTGCCATAGCTTAAGTTCGCGTTGCCACTGGTTCCGCCACTGGAAACGTCCCCGATTCCAGCCGTGCTGAGAATTCCGGTTGGCTCGTTTGAACCACCACCTTTGATTGCCACGTTGTCGAGTTTGGCTGCGAAGATTCGAACCATGTTATTACGAATCAACTGCTCGACAGATGGGTCGCTCTGGATCATTAATTCGCGAGTCACGGCTACTTTGTTCGCCAAAAGCTTTGGCGTCATGGTGACTTGTGCGAAGTCAGGCTCGCTATTTCCAACTGAGCCACCTTCCGCAATGAAAGCCGCCGCGGTGCTGGTGCTAATTTTGGGGATCGCCACGTTGCCTTGCAAACCGTTCAGCACGGTTGCGCCTACTTGCCCAAGAATTGAGGTTGAAATCAAGGCGTCGATAAAGCGATCACCTCGGTAGTCCTCTGGAACGATATTTGAGCCTGCGCCAAAGGTCGCTCCGGCTGCAGTTGATACCGTTCGAGTCTGCCAACCCCAATCCGGCACAAAAAAGCCTTTTGGTTGTCGCTTTTGCGTCTTTGCGAGTTCCTGGCTGATTTCCATTTCAAAACCAGCTTTTGACCAATCCTTCTGGTCTGCGGCTCGGATTGCTCGCACCAAGGAATAGTTGCGCTTCTCTTTCGGTGAGGCGTCAACGCTGAAGTCGATTGGCTTGGAAGTCTTCTTCTCAAGCAGCATGGCTTGGAATTCAGCTAGGCTTTTCTCTTCCTGAAGTGCTCTGAAAGCCAAGTCATACTCGTTATGCCGCTTACCAAGTTCGAGAATCTGAGAAGCTTGGTTGCGGTACTCTTTCAGTTGGTCTTCTGGTTGCCGTGTGTTTACCGGCTCTTGAACTACTTCTGCGCTCATTGTTTTCTCCTGAATTGCAGAATTGTCATTACCGGAAATTTCCGGCTTGGATCTGCCTACCCCAACACTGGAGTCAGCAGGAATGGAAACCATGCTCACTTCGAGCGGTTTAAACATATTGACTCTGTAGAGCGGCTTGTCTTTGTAGCCGTTCTCGTCTTTCGTCATTCCTTGAATCTGATAGCCGATTGAGACGTTGCCACGAATCCCATCGACTACGTCACGATAAACTTCTTCCGCCATTGCGTTTTTGCTAAACCGGACTTGCGCTCTCAGTTTGTCGTTGTCCATATAGGCTCGTTCTACGACTCCAATTTGTTGCCTTGCGTCATGGTCCAACAACAGTGGCGCTTTGCCTGAAGACATGAATTCCATGTCAACGCTTCCGGCATTGTGTTCGAGAACTTCATAGCCAAATTCTCTTTCAACCGGATTCGTTGACGAAATGCTCATCATCACTCGACGGTCTGACTCGTCATCCATCATGCGAACGCTTCCGGTTCGGTACTGAGTTTGAACTGGTAAGTCTCTTGTCTCGACTTGTTCCACTTCTCGCTCTTCCGGCTCTTCTGCGACTTGTTCAGCCTTGGCAAACGCCACAATGTATTCGTCGTTAGTCTCTTCGACGTCAATAACGTGTCTTTCGGTCATGCTAGTTAAATCCATGTTTCTCTCGCTTTGATTCACGATTTTCTCACTCCAACTTTTGCCAGCATCCCCACTCCACAAAGCCCAGGCGATGCGTCCGTTGCTTGGATAACCTTTTTCGCCTGGTCGAAAACCTTCGGCTTTTTTGTCAACTTCATGGCGAGCGAAAAAAGATTTCATCCTCTTCACGGTTGCCAACGGTAAACTCTTGCCGTTGCTGATGTCTCTGGCGCGAGCGATTCCGACACTGGTTCCGCCTCGTCCAAATTCTCGTCTCCACTCTAGGCCACGGTTTGCCTCGGCAATCATGCCCTCGGTTGGCTTGTGGTTTTCTGCCATTACTCGACTTCTGGCTCAACTGGTCCGTGTGGACTGCCTAAAGGCTCAAAGGCTAAACTGATTCCGTAGCGTTCCGCCATTGCCTTGTCGTTCTGCATTTGCTGAAACACCTCTTCCACGTCTCTGCCGTATTGTCTGGCAACGTCATTCAGTGACTTGAAGCCATTTCTAACTGCTTCGACTTCTGCTCTGATCTCTTTTGCTGGGTCCACCCAACTGAAACCTCTGCCTCTGAATTCCAGTGTGTTGCTGAACTTGTCGTAGCGAGTGATTGGGATTGGGATTGAGCCGGAAGTCATTGCCATTTTCAGCCACTCTTGACAGATTGGCTCGCACAGGTGCTGAATCAAAAAGCTTTGAATCTGACGGTATAAATCGCGTTCTTCTAGTGCACCTTGACGAATCGACGAATACGAAACGCCTTCGAGGTTGTTTGACAGGCTGGTGTAAGAAATGCCAAGTCCACTGGCAATGCCTCGAAGCACACCTTTATGAAATTCGGCATATGCTGAAGTTGGATGGCTAGGATTCCACTCTTGAAAGCTCATTCCTGCTGGCAACTGCTGAATACTTCCAGGCTCGCCAGACATGATTTGATTGCCGTCTGCCGATTCGTCCCCAATGAAACCTTCACCATCAGGCGAAACTAAGAAGCCCATTTTTGCGGCACTGGTTCGAGCAGCAATCAGTTCTGCTTCTTCATAACCTGAGAGAATCCGCATTCGTGACATGGCTGATGCGAACCAAGTAACGCCTCTGGTTTGTTGCGCTCGGTCAGGCAAATAAATGTGCAGAATTTCCTCTGCTGGAACTCTGGTTCTTTTGTCGCTTCTTCGTTGTCCAAAGGTGTCGAACGGATGGCCTTGACCAAGCTTGAGATAGTACGCTTGCGGTGCGTCGAACTCGTCGAGTTCCACACCCATCACCACTCTTCTGCCTCTTGGCTCTGTGGTGAAATATTCTTCGTCGAGGTAATCCGGCTCTAGCACCTGAAGCGCGAGTCCATCACGCCAACGCTTCCCACGAACAAAACGAATCAGAATCTCGCCATCGCGACAAAGTCCCTGAATGACCAATCGCTGAATATCTAGCCAAGACTGACGCTGATTTGCTGAACAGGATTTGCCCCAACGTCGAAACGCTCGCTCAATGATTTCGTTCCCAGCAGCATCTAACTGTCCAACATTCGGCTCATTGAGATTTCTGGCGCGAGACTGAAGCGTGAAACCATGCTCGCCAACTACATTGCTTGACATCAGTTGCAGGTAACGTCTTGCGTAGTCATCATTGCGGCAAAGTTCTCTGGCTCTGTCTCGTAGACGTCTAAGCGAATATTGAAGTTCTGCGTCTGAGCTTGTGGTTGAGCCGACAAAATCCGCCAGGAATCTTGAACCTGCCGCGCCATCATATCGACGCTTCTTCTGCTTTGGGCTTGGATTCTCTGGTGCTGGCCTATGCACTCTATCCGTGAGCCACCACATTGCTTCTTGAATCATCCTGCCCTCCTGAACTCAACCTTCACCAGATTGCCAGGACGTTTGCCGCTTCTGACGCGAGTCAGTTGCCGCTCTTTAGTGACTTCTTGACGGTAATAGTCGCGCCATTTCATCAAATCGGTGATTGAAAGCTTCGTCAGTGAACGGTTGCCGATTGAATACTCTTCAACGTCATTGTCTGCTCTGCCTTCCAAAAGACTTTGGATTTTTTCGAGCATGATTTCAGCGTGAGTTCGCGGATCGTGGGCAACGTCCGTATCTGTCAGAACGTACCACTGTCCCTCGCCAACCTTGATTTTCTCTGAGTCAGAAGTTCGAGTAATCCAGGCTTGCCAATGGATGTGGCCTGTTGGATAGCTGGCAGTCGTAGAAGAAGAGACTTCGATGAAATACTTGGAATCTGCCTCGGTTGCAGTAATCGCAATTTCAGCAGAAGAAGAACCGTGAGAACGTCCGTAATAGGTCAGAGAGTAGCTGTCTGGTGGATAGTCAACAGCAAGGTCATCTCTTCGCCAAAGCCAGCGTTCGCCAGCTACGAGACGGTCAGGTTCAATTGTGGGATAGTTTGCGCGGTCGAATTGATTGGTTGCCATGCGCTAGAAATAGCGCAGAACTTCAAGCTTGTGGGCAGGATTGGCAGAATTGGCAGGATTGGCAGAATTGGCAGGATTTAGAGATTATTGCGTTTTGAGATAATGCAAAAAAACCTTGGCATAACTGGGAAGCCGACGTTTGCCAGTTTCCCAATCTTGCCAAGTTCGGTAGGAAACGCAGCATTTTTTGGATGCTTGAACCATTGACAGGCCCAACTCTTGTCGAGCCTTTCTGAATTCGATGCTGGTCAATATTCTTCTTCCTTTACTTGAACGACTTTGCCATTAACAACCTTGACCAACTCAATTCCAGCAAGCTGGTGGTCATCGATGTGCCACACTCCGTCTTCTTTCCAAAACTCGCAGATTTCCGCAGCAGTTTGTCCTGACTCTGCTTCCATATCTCCAAAACAGTAATTTTGGTTGATGTAGTCAATGATGATTTGTTTCTGGTTCATATTTAATCCCTCGTTTTTGGTTTTTGATTTAGATCAGCTCTATTGCTGAACTGTTGAATCTAATTTAAACGCATTGCGTGTATGCGTCAACAAAAAAAAGCACACAATGCAGATTTTTTTTATTTTATTACTAATTTAATTTTGCAAAGGCGTCTAAATAACTGGTTTGGCTTTCGATTCTCCAACTTCCACCAACTTTGTAAGCCGGAACCAATCCGGATTCACAGAATCGGTAGGCTGTTCTTTCGCTGACGTCCAACTCAGCAGCCAACTGTTTTGGTGTCAAGTATCGGTTCCTTCGGTTTCGCATACTAAAACCTTTGAATCCAAGATTGTGGTCTTCGTGCAGGTTTCAAAGTTCTTCGTCTTGGTGCTTCCGGTGATTCTGGAATCGCTGATTCCACTTTTTCGGCTATTTTAGCAGTTCTTTGTAGTCTTTTCCAATCCCGAATGTTTAGCGAACTAAGTGCTGCTAAACTATAAACTAAACAATCCAAGGCTTCATTTCGTGGTCGAATCTTGATCCATTCGCGCCTTGGAAAGCCTTTGTGGTACTTGGTGACGATTTTCTCAGCGGTTAATTGGGCAAAGTATTCTTCATCCAAGTGTTTCGGAAATCTTAGTGCTTCTGGTCCGCTGGCAATGCGAAGTCTACCAAAGATTGCTTGTTTGATCGTGTCTACCCCAACCGGAAAGAGTTTGATTCTGCCGGAGTTGTTTCTTGACGGTCTGCCGATTGGTGGCTTGCCCTCGCCACCTACACCTTTGATTGCGTAGATTCTGGAAGCGGTTCTGCTTCTGACGAATTCATAAACCGCTTGAGTGTAGTGTCCGCCTGAGTCGATACAAGCCGCTTGAACTGGCAACTCATGCCCATCGGCACAACGCCAGCGTTCTTTGAGAAGTTTGTCGAGTTGAATCCAAGTTTGCGGTGCGGCTGGATCTGAATGCAGAATCTGGTGGTCTAAGACAAAGCCTTCGTTGTCCTTGCCTGTTCCCAGAAACGTCACTTCTAATCTATCGTCTTGAACGTCCACTCCTGCCGTAATCACTAAAACTTCTGCTGGTGCTGGTGCTTTGTAGACTTCTCGCCTGTTGTAAAGTCCGTGTTCGTCAATCGTTTCGCCTTGGTCTTCCCAAGTTTCGCCTAAGCTCAGATTGACAAAGGTCTGAAGCTGCTGTGCCGAATTCTGACACTGCAAAAACTCTTGCGCCATTTCAGACAATCTTGTCCAAGGCGAATACAACGCATTTAATCGAAATCCGGCAATGCCGTTGCAATGGCGTTTAGCTTGCCAGCTTCCTGCTCGAACTGCTCTCAACCGCTCGCCTTCAGTCCAGCCTGTTTCGCATTTTTCACAATGTAGCTTTGCGTCTGAACCGTCACCTGTCCAGCGAACCGAATTCCATTGAAGTGTTTGTTCATGGTCGCAGTGTGGACATTTCACAAAATAAAATCTTTGGTCTGACTCTTCAAACCAACGCTCAATCACCGAAACGCCTTTGACGGTTGGAGTTGAAACCAAAACAATCTTGCGGTTCCAATACGTTGACGTTCTTTTCATTGCCAGCCGCAACGGATCGCCATCAATTTTTGCCGTATACGGATAACGGTCTGTTTCGTCACAAAGCAAAATACGGATTGGCCTCGAAGACAAGCCTGTTGCTGAATTTGCCCCAACGAGTGTCAACTGACCACCAGCAAAACGCTTTTGCAGGATCGTGTCTCTTTGGTTGCCTTTGCCGTCAAGCGTCAGTTGCTTCAGTTCTGGCGTATCTCGCAGCATTGGAAAGATTCGTTCCTTGCTGAATCCTTCGGCAGCGTCAACCGTAGGCTGCAAAAATAGAATTGGACTAGGATCGAAATGGATAAAATAGCCCAGAGTATTGAGCAGAATTTCAGATTTACCACACTGAGCTGAAGACATGAGAACCACAGTGTGGATGAGTGGGTCAGAGATTGCGTCCATGATGCCGCGCTGAAACTCGGCTCGTTCTGTTCGCCACTGGCCTTGCTCGGCTGAAGCTTCACCGGATAACTTGCGGTATTCATCAGCCCATTCGCTGATTGTCAGTTTTGGTGGAGGTTCAAAATACTGGAGAGATTCCTGAAGAACTTGCTGAAGAAGTGCGCTCATGCGTAGGCGTCAAGAGGAACGTCTTTGAATTCTTTTAGTGCTTCTTCCAAAGCATCTGCAATGATGCCTTTGGCTTCCGTCAGAGAGGTTGCTTGCAAAATGTCCGGTGCAAGCTTGGTGGGCATAGCGAGAACTCGAGAACGAAACGCGATAATCTGTGAAACCCAAACGTTCTTGACGTTGTCCGCTCGTAGCAGCTCACGCTCAAGCAATTTGCCTTCGAGTTCGGTTTTATTCGCCTGCGCTTTTGTCAGTCTGGTTTTTTCATACTGGAGGTCATTGCCAACTCTTTTCTTAACGTACCATTCAACGCATTTCGTCAAATCATATCGGTTTTCTTTGCCGTCCATACCCTCCAAAGGCATACCCTCATTGTGCCATTTTTGGATGGCTCGCGTGGTGACTCCAAAGGCTTCAGCAATTTCAGATTGATTGAGGACCATACATAGGAACCATAAGTTACTGTAAACTCAGTGTTTCTTCGGGGTCAGAAATACCCGCTGGGAAAACGCTTCAAAGTACCTAACGCATTTGCTTTCGTAACGTCTCGAACCGTTTGCGCTCGTCTTCGAGTTCTTGAAGTTCAACGTGGCTTCTGTTCATGGATAAGTGATTCATTCTGAGCGGTTTGCTTGGATTGCCAATGTAGACAACCCCAGGCTCAATCCTTGAGCGGCTATGGACAACCGTACCCATGCCAAGCATTGTGTATGAGCCAATGACGCTGTATTGGTGAACGCTGACGTTTAGGCCAAGGTTTGCGTTCCGCATGACGTGACAGTGACCAGCCAGCAAAGCAGAGTTCGCAAGCGTGACGTTCTCTTCAAGAAAGCAATCATGAGCAACGTGACTGCCAGCCATCAAGTAAGCGAACTCTCCGACTACGGTTTGCCTCGCAATCCCAGCGTGAACCGTTACGAACTCTCGAATGACTGAGCCTTTGCCAATCTTGACGCCCATCATCTTTCGTCTGCTTCGGTGTTGCGGATTTGAACCAATGACTGCGCCAGGATAGATTTCGCAGTTTGCGCCTATGTCGAGTGGCCCATAGAGGCAGACATTCGGCCCGATCTTTACGTCTTTGCCAAAGGTAACGTCACCTTCAACGTGAACAGTTGAGTGAATGTTCATAGCCAGTGAGCCATCAGTTCAGGTTCGATGTTTGGTGGTTTTGGATTGCCGTGAAAGTAAACGATTCGCGCCTTGCTTCGTTCCTCTGGCTGATTTGTCCAGTGAACTTTGTAGCTTTGAATCTCATGAGGAAAAACTTGGTCAAGTCTTGTGGCGTTAGCACAGACAACACGAAGAAAAGCCATCTCGCTTGGTAAGTTCTTGTAGGTGTAATTAACTCCGCTTTCTGCTCGGTGTTGCCAAAGATTCCAGATTCGTTTGACTTCAGCGGCTGAGAATAAGCCGATCCCGTTGCAGATGGTGTGAGGTTCAAACGGATCTGTGAGCAATCCGCATTCGCCTCGCCAGTTCAGTAGCTCGTCAATGTTGTTCGTAATGAGCGTATCCAGCCCAATGATAAACCTGCGGCCTTTGCCTAGTCCTGGTCGAAACGCTTCCATGACACAAGCCCAGCCCAGATCCTCACAGTCGAGCGCAACTTGCGTGACGGTTTCGTTGAACTGATATTCTCTGTCAGTCAGGCAAATCAACTTGTGGCTCTTGGTTGTGTTGCGCTTAATCGCTCGCGCCAATTTGTCCACCCATTCAGCAGAGTAGCCAGCGTTTGCGCTGTAGCTGGGTAGGTGCCGCTCTTTGCCATTAAAAAGAATGCAGACAATATCCATCAGGCCGCCACCTTCCTCTGCTTTGGATTCATGATTTGCTTGCGCCAGTAGGCGAAGTTTCTAGGCCAGTGGCGTTTGATTGCAAGCTCGCCAACATACTCGAAGTCAAGCCGCTCGGCCTCGTAATCTGAGCCAGAAACAAAAATCACAAACCACTTAGCCACGTTTTTGCTCGTTCGCTTCTTGATGCCGTAAGGTCTGCCGCTTCTATCTCGCACCACGAAATAGCTATACTTCGTTTTTTTCTTAGCCATGCTCTTGGCTGTTGTGTTCTGCATCGCGTCAGGATTCGCTTGCAGATAACTCAGCATTTGCGTGATGGAGCCTCTGGTCAGGTTGCCGTATTTGTCTAAACGTGCCTCTTCGGATGGGACGGCATACCAGTTTTTGGGCAATGCGCCAATCCGGTAAAGTGCTTTCTCGAATCGCTTGTGTTCTCGGTCCTGTCCAGTGATATGCGGTAACAGGATTTCTTCTGCCGTCAGCGAACTACCCACAACGCCTTTTAGATCCTTCGCGTAGACTCTGCCGTTCTGGTCTTTGATAGAATACTCGACAAACAAGCTGCCTCGTCTGCCAGGCTTCTTTTTGTTGGGTGGCACAATGAATGGTGTAGGCTTGTCAAAGACGTCTTCCATTTCTTCGTAGAGTGCAAAGCGAACGTCAAACAAAGTATCTCGCACTGCCTTGCCTACAGCATCCGGCATTTTCTTAGCGACTTGTCGCAGGTACTGCCTTGGGATTTTTAGTCCGGTGTCGCCTTTCAGTGGCATGGGCTATTCTCTGACAAAGTTTACAAGCTTTGAAATCATTGAAGAAAACTTTGGTGTTTGGTTTGTGCGTTTGGCAGGATTCGCAAAAACGCATGGACGGTTTTTGTTTTAGCTTTTTAAGCCTCTCTTCGAGTCTTTCGCTGAGTGGCTTTCTGTTGTCTTGCCAAGTGTAGCGCTTCAAGTTCTGCTTCCTCTCTGGATAACCCACCATCGAATTGCATGATTGCGGCTCGTTCTTCAAACCAGACGTACAAGTCAGGCTCTAAGAAACGAAGTCGTTCAATCTCATGAAAAAGTTTTTCGTTCATTGAGGCGCAGCTTAAGACGTGCGTCCGTGAAACGTCTCTATCGCTTTTGATAAAGCAAGCTTCCTTCGCGTGGTTTGGCAGCACTCGCTGTGGCGACTCCTCAGTTT
>Ga0208160_1000123_pt1 | contig 35530 bp, 55 predicted proteins | sample CB_VirMetaG_FD_184536 | JGI IMG/M metagenome (GOLD analysis project Ga0208160, IMG submission 184536) | Freshwater to marine saline gradient viral communities from Chesapeake Bay - CB_1504_1 Viral MetaG (SPAdes) (version 4) | ecosystem: Environmental > Aquatic > Marine > Coastal | place: USA... | reverse complement strand
TGTATACTCAACACAGCGCACTAATTCACGCGCAACCCCTGTAGTGATGAACAAGACCAACGAAATGGGTGGTCGGGTTCGTGTTGCACATGGTGTTTACGAAGCGTCTGCCCTACCGGCTGATGACGTCATTGAAATGTTCCGTCTCCCAGACGGCGCACGGATTCTGACAGGTTCACTGGCGCATGACGCGCTTGGTGCATCAACTCAGTTGTCTGTAGGTCATGGTGCTTACGCAAACGCTGACGGCACAACTGTTGCTTTGGACGCAGATGAGTTCAAGGCCGCAGCTTCATCAGCCAGCGCCGCTAAAGCAGACATTGCTGCTACACTGGCACTTGGTTCAGGTATCGAAATTGATGCCGACGATGAAGGCTATCCAGTCACAGTTACCTTGACTGGCGCAGCCGCTACAGGAACGATTGAACTGACAGTTCTCTACGTTGTAGACTAAATAATGTGGGGGCGGTTCGCCGCCCCCATACAACCCATCATGCTGGAGGGCGATATGATGAAACCGTGCGGCGATTTTCGCTGGGATTTAGAAGTTGGTCAAATAGCCGAAAGGTGGCTAGGCGAAGTATTAGATGGAAATACAATAGAGGTTAAAAGAGATTTTAAGGCTTTAGAAACTGGGAATGTTTATGTGGAATACCATTGCTGGGGAAAGCCAAGCGGAATATCAATATCACAAGCAACACATTGGGCATTCGTATTTGATGATGAAACTGTGGTATTATTGCCTACAGAAAAGTTAAAGATTATTGCAAGGGAAGCATATAGACAACGAGGCCCGTTCAAGGGTGGGGATAGCAACGCAAGTCTCGGCGTACTGGTTAGAGTTGAAAGGTTACTAAATCATGCCCTCAGTTGTTGATATATGTAATGAAGCGTTGGACTTACTCGGCGCAGCAACCATTACATCTCTTACGCAAAACTCCAAAGAAGCTAGACTGTGTAACCGTAACTATGAACTGGTGCGGGATGCTGTGCTACGCGCACATCCTTGGAATACGGCGGTGACACGGGCAGAACTAGCGCAAGACACCGCAACACCAGCTTTCGGATTTACTTACCAGTATACATTGCCAACAGAACCGTTCTGCTTACGAGTTCTGTCATTCTGGGATTCAAACGTAAATAGCGATATAGCGGCTTATGATAGCAATGTCATGTATAAGATTGAAGGACGCAAAATCCTGTCAAACCAAGGCACATGCAGAATTGTGTATGTTGGTCGCATTGAAGACACAGAACAATATGACTCGCTGCTTTCGTCAGCAATCGCACATCGTCTAGCCGCTGAGACGGCTTACGCAATTACAGGCAGCGGTACTGTCGCGCAAACTATGAACGCATTATATGAACAAAGATTAAGAGAAGCCAAGTCTATTGACGCTATGGAAGGTTATCCAGAACAGCCTCAAGCCGACACATACACCAACATCAGGTTCTAAGCATGGCGCGTGTATCCTCCATTATCACCAACTTTCGCACTGGTGAAATATCTCCAAAGCTAGAAGGCCGCATTGACTTACAAAAGTACAATGAAGCTGCCCAGACATTGAACAATATGATTGTGTATCCGTCAGGCGGCGTTACACGGAGACCAGGCACATACTTTGCTGGACGCACAAAAGACGGCGGTAAGGTCAGGCTGATTGATTTTGAGTTCAGCGATGAACAGGCATATATCCTAGAGTTTGGCGCTAACTATATTCGGTTCTACAGAGATGGTGGTCTGCTAACAAGCAATTCACAAAACATCACAGCGGCTACACAATCTAACCCTGTGGCTGTGACGATTAGTTCACATGGTTACATAACAAACGACAGGATATTTATCAGTAATGTTTCCGGCATGACTGAGTTGAATAACCGTGAATTTGAAACTATCCAATATTACGAAATTGATTTTACTAGCCTATCTGGGGCGTATCTGGCTGGGGAAACAATAACAGGCGGCACATCAGGTGCGACTGGAACGTATGTTTCTGATGACGGCACTACAATGCTTTTGGAATCTGTATCTGGCAGTTTTGTGTCTGGTGAGACATTGACTGGTGGCACAAGTACCGAAACATCAACTTCTACTAGCGTTGATTCTATATCAGACCAGTTTGGCCTTTTGGGTATAGATGGTACTGCGTTTAATGCTTATGTTAGCGGCGGCACTGCATCCGATATTGTTGAGGTGGCGACTACATATTCGGTCACGGACATATTTGAAATTAACCACGCACAGTCTGCTGATGTATTGTACTTGGCACACAAAGACCACGCCCCTGCCAAGCTAACACGCACAACAGCTACCAGCTTTACGCTAACTGACATTGATTTTACTGACGGCCCTTACCTTGACGAGAATGACACGACAACAACTTTGTATGCGTCAGCCCAGACTGGAAGTGTAACGATTACAGCATCGGCAGCATTGTTCACCGCAGCGGATGTTGGGCGTTACATCAGGTTCCGTGAGGTGCTTGAAATTGAACATGATGAGTGGGCGGCAAGCACCAGCTATGCTAATGGTGTATCTGTACGTTATAATGGACATGTGTATACTCAGGTAACAGGTTCTACCCAAACATCTGGGAACACACCGCCAGTACACCTAGAAGGCACAGAAACATATGGTTCGATTGCTTGGCGTTACGACCATGATGCTACAGGTTACGTTGAAATAACTGCTTTCACAAACTCAACAACGGTTACGGCTACAGTAAAAGAAGACTCATTTGGGAATAGCAACTTGCCTGACCACGTTGTAGGTTCTGGCAATGCTACAAAGAAATGGTCACTAGGCGCATTCGGTGGCGACCAAGGTTACCCAAAAGCAGTAGGCTTCTATGAACAACGCCTATACTTTGCTGGTACTACCGGCCAGCCTCAGACTGTATTTGGTTCTGTTAGTGCAGACTTTGAGAACCACACGCCTGGCACGAATGATGACGATGCAGTAAACCTGACGATTGCGTCAGACAAGGTGAATGTTATCCGGCATTTGCTTCCAGCGCGTTTCTTGCAAATCCTAACCACAAGCGCAGAATTTACGCTATCAGGTGGCACAGGTGCTACGCCAGTTACGCCAACAAACGTAAACGTGCTGCGTGAGACGACATTCGGTTGTTCAGAGGTAAGACCGCTACGGGCTGGCAACAGCACCATCCTTATCCAGAAGGGGCAAGAGAAGGTGAAAGAGATTACCTTTGACTTGGACACTGATGGATTGTTGGGTATCGACTTGAGTATCCTGGCTGACCATATCCCCCGTGGTGGTCTGATTGACATGGTGTGGCAACAGGAACCAGAACTTATTGTGTGGTTTGTTCATAATGACGGGCGGCTAATCGGACTAACATATGACCGTGCTAACGCGGCTATCGGCTGGCATGACCATGACATTGGTGGCAGCGGCATTGTTGAGAGTGTTACGGCTATACCATCAGGTGCAGAAGACCAAGTATATGTGTCTGTAAGGCGCACTATCAATGGTGCTACTGTGCGTCATGTTGAGTATCTGAAGCCTATTGAGTTTGGCGATGATGTTGAGGATGCGTTCTACTTAGACAGCGGTTTGACATACGACGGTTCAGCTACAACCACCATTAGTGGACTAAATCATTTAGAGGGTGAAACTGTTTCCATCCTAGCAGACGGTTCTACACACGCTGATAAAGTAGTGTCTGGCGGGCGGGTTACATTAGACCGTTCAGCATCTAAGGTGCATTTGGGCTATGGATACACGTCTACCATTGAGACGCTGCGGCTAGAGGCTGGCGCTGACGACGGTATCGCCCAAGGTAAGATTAAACGTATTCATGGCGTGACTGCGCGGTTCTTTAAGACAGTCGGCGCAGAGTTGGGGCCAGACCTCAACAACCTAGACAGACTACCATTCCGTGATAGCAGCATGGCTATGAACCAAGCCGTGCCGTTGTTCACAGGCGACAAAGAGATTTATTTTCCATCAGGGTATGAGACAGATGCACGGGTTATTGTGCGGCAGTCACAGCCATTGCCTATGACTGTGCTGGCTATCATGCGGAGGTCAAACACTTTCGATGCTTAGGATTGTGCCATTTAACTCTAGCCTTGTTAATAGCATTGAGACTGACTTTGAGTTTCCAGAAAGCATGCGGGCTGCGTTTGACAACGGCAAACAGGTTATTGGCTATGCTGTGATGGGCGATGATGAGGTTGTAGCTGTCGGCGGCATACATGAGATGTGGGATGGTGTTGGCGAGGGCTGGGTAATCCTGTCCAAGCATGCGCCGAAATGGAAGCTGTCACTAGCTAGGTATGCTAAGACACTGTTTAGTAGTATACTGGCGACAACGAATTTACATCGTGTGCAAGCTAGTATTCACACGGGCGACCCAGAGGCGATTAGGTTTGCCAGATGGATGGGATTTGAAGATGAAGGTGTTATGTATAAATTTGGGCCAGACGGTAGTAACTACTATCGCATGGCAAGGGTGATGTGATGGAAGCATCAACAATGGCACAAGGGGGTTCCATTCTAGGTGGAGTCTTAGGTTTCAAAGGTAATCAGGCGGCGGCAAAGCAAGCAAAGGCTACGGCTGAGTATAATGCAAAAGTTGCTGAAAATGAGGCGATACTTTTACAGCGTCGCAAGACCACTGAAGAAGCAAATATGCGCAAGGCTTCTGAACGTGTAGTTGCCACACAGCGGGTAACTACAGCGGCATCAGGGGTTGAACTAGCGGGAAGCACATTAGATGCTATAGCTGATTCTTTCTTCAATACTGAAATGGATGCGTTAAACATACAGTATGCTGCTGATGTGGAACAGGCAGCTAAAGCGTCAGAGGCTGCGTTGACTAGGGCGACTGGCAGGGCTAAAGCATCTGCCTACAAGCTAGCATCATATCAATCTTTGTTGGCTGGCGGCACTCAAGCTGCAACCATAGGTGCGTGAGGAAGTAATGCCAAAAATACCAGTATATGAAAGACAACAAACAGAACTCGCCGCTGGGTCATTGGGGCCACGGGCGGGTGCTGGCTTTGAAGCCCCTGGTCAAGCACTTTCTAGCTTTGGAAAGCAGCTTGGCGACATTGCTTTCAGATTTGGCATGGCTGAGAAAGAAGCCGAGACAGAAAAGTTTGCCAATGAAGCAAAGACGTTTGCAAACCAACAGTTAAATAATTTCACTAATGAAAACGAAGCAACAACAGTTGCTGATTACCAGTCAGATGCGAAAGCATTTGCAGATAAACTGCGCCAGCAAAAATTAGAACCCCTTAGAGATAAGCTGACTAAAAATCAGTTCCGCAAAGTTGAGTCCGAATTTAATAACCAAGTCGCAGCCAAGATAGCTACTGGCAGTCAACAAGCATTTCAGAAGCATCAAGCAATCCGTGTCAGTCAAGTTGAACAGACAATTCAAGACACAATGTCACAGATGAGAGGCTTAGACCCATCTAGCGACTTGTATCAGCAACTACAAAAAAATCTTGATGCTGGCTTTGATAGATGGGCTGCGCAAGGTTTAAGAATTAGGTACAACAAAGGTAATTACAGGAAAGAACTATCTGCCAGCAGCTTTGAAGTACAACTAAACGGTGCGAAGTCGCAGTCAGACATAGATAAAATGCGCAGCACATTAGAGGCTGACCGCGCAAATATGTCAGCGCAAGATTATGCCACAAGAACAACCGCAATTATTGCCCAAGAAAAAGTCGTAGATGATTTACAGGTCAATGCTGCCTATGAACAGATTGTAAATGAGTCACAAGAAGCATTCTTGGATATGAAAGAGATTGATGAAACCAACCCTAATTCGGCTGTATCTAAAATTAGGCGTGGGGAATCCATTGAGATAACAAACAATGCCGGAGAAACAGTTACTGTAGACTTCAAAACAATGAAGCCACGGAACAGAGACTTCTTGATACAGAAAATAAAAGCGCGCCACACCTCTGACAAGTCTGCAACATTAAGCGCAAACTTGAATGCCATAGACGCACAAGTTCAGGATATGCCATTAGCTGATTTAAAGACTATGGAAAATCAAGTAACAAGCACTGATGAAAAAGGTGCATTTGTTATTGCGCCTGATATCAAGGATTTCAATGACAGGCAAGTAATAAAACGCCTTATCAATGCTGAAATAGCAGAACGCGCTACCAGAGTTATAGGTGAATCGGCAGCGGCTGAACGCGAGTTGGTTGCTAAAGTCAATGTTAATGACGGTGTAATGACCGACGAAATGCAGACTGAAGCTGCGCGAATAGCGACAAATCTAAGGAACGCAGAACAGTTCGCAGCGGCTGATAAGTTTGAGTTAGAGATAGCGTCATCATCTGCCGCATCAAGCATATTCAAGGGCATAGAGTTTTCTAGTGCTGAAAAGCAACGGGCTGCGCTTAGTGAAGCGTACAAAGGCAGAGGTACAGCCCAAGGTGCAAGAACCTACGAATTACTACAAGAACGCATCGGGGAACGAGACAAGTTAATAAAAAATGATTTTGTGGGGTACTACCAAAGAAAAAATCCAGGCAAGGAAACTACGCCTAATGAACTCATACAGATGCAAATCAAAATGGGTATACCTCCGTTAGACGCGCGTGTGGCAAGTAACGCTGAATTAAATGCGTTTAAGGCTGCGTATGACGCGGAAGAATCTTACGATGGCAAGGCCAAGATTATGGACGAGTTCCTTAATAGCTATGGCGAAAACCAAAACAGAGTAATGCGCCACTTAACGACCACGGGGCAAATTAGCCTCGCGCAAAATGTGGCGGCTAGTGACCCTACAAACGTAAACATGAAGGCTGTTCTTGCTGGCAACACAGCGGAAGGCAAGAAAGAGTTTCAAGATAAAGTTGCAAAAAGCGATATAGACGACATAAAGGCTGAAACCGCCACTATGATGAAGGAGTATTCTTCTAGCATCATCGGAGGTATTACTGACGATGTTCTTGGCGGGGGTATGAGTCAAGGCAGGGCGAGTCATGTATTAGAAATGCGAGACATTGTATCTAACACAGCGGCGTACATTAAAGCTGTAAGCCCAGATATTACTTCAAGGAAGGCTGTGGAAATTGCTTATAATACAGTTGTTGGCAACAAGTTTGTATTCACCGAAATAAACAAATCTTCACTAAGAATTGACCGGACTTATGAGGGCTTAAAAGCCCCTATAACCGCCGTTCTTTCAGCAAGTTTTAAGGACGACAGAGAACACTTAGCAGCCAGCATAGAATATCCACCTACACCAGAAGGCAGGGATGATGCAATATTTAGAGAGGAATATATTACCGACCTCATAAGGGAAGGTACATGGCGCACATCTACTGATAATAAAAGTGTGTATTTGGTTGACCAGACCGGAAACGTAGTTAGAAAGCGTAGCGGAACCGGCGCACCTGTTGCCCCGTCTGGTGGTGCTATGGATGCGTTTATTACGGTTCCAATGACGGCTGTTGCATCTATGGCTAGAACTTATCAAGAAATGAGTGTGTCGGGGCCAGCTTATGTTGGTAATGTTGCAAACAGAAAGCGCAAGTTGCTGAGTTCTAGAAAGCTGTTCTAATGGTTGATGTTTATATCCCAGAACAACAAGAAGACGAGAACCTAAGAAACCAGTATTTTGATTACATGAAAACTGGAACATTAGATGTTCTAGGGGCTACGCTTGACGAAACTTTGTACTACAACCCTGTCAATGCGTTAGGGCGACTAGCGGAACAAAAGCTAGGTTCTGGGCGTGAAGGCAGAACACTAACAAAAGATGAGTGGGCGGCAAGCGACTATTATCGTGACGGCATTCAGGTTGGTGACGAAGGGATTAAAGAAGGTTTAGCAACATTACTGGCTGACCGATATGATGAACGCGCTGAGTTCAAGACCACATTATCGCGTTCTCGCGGTGGGCTAGGATTAGGCGCGGCACAGTTTGGCGTGGCTATTGCCGGTAGTTTTCTAGACCCGTTGAATGTAGCGTCTGCTTTTATTCCATCTGTGGCTACGGCGAGGCTGGCAACCAGCGCCTCAAGGATGGGTCGTAACGGCAACAGATTTACCACTGGCATGATGGATGGTGCTATCGGTGCAGCGGCTATTGAACCTATTGTTATTGGCGCGGCGATAGCTGAACAGGACGCAGATTACGGTTTGATGGATAGCTTTCTGAATGTAGCTGTAGGTTCTGCGCTTGGGGGTGGGTTACATTGGGGTGCTGGTAAAATATCAGACCGCATTAACAAAATGCCGTCATCAACCCGTGACCAGACTCAGCGAATATCTATCAAGCAAGCGGTGTCTGACGAAGAAATAAACGTAACAAGCATAACAGACAATGTAGAAAAAACTAATGTCGCCAAGATGGAAGAACAGGCTGGCAAAAAGATTGTCTATGACGCTGAAGGCAACCCAAAGGCTGTAGATATTGTAGATATAGACAAAGACGGAACAATCACAATACGAGATGTTGACGGAACTGAAAAAGTTTTGGACACAAGCGACACATTCTCTAAGTCTCCATACGATGAGGACTATGAAGTAACTGTACTTGATGGTGAGGACGCTGTGTCTAGCTTGCCGACCGAAAACCTTGATGATGTAATTGACTTGTTTGACTCGCAAATCTTAGCAGCACAGGATTCGGGTGACGCGCCGTTAGTTGCAAAGTTGAAAAAAGACAAAAAAGCTGTGGAAATTGAAAAGCGGCGCAGGGCTGGTGAAACAATAGAACGCCCAGCCGAACCTGACATATCTGATGCAGCGGCAAAAGAAATAGCCAAATTAAAAGCTGACATACAAAAAATACAACAAGATGTTTTAGCCCGTCAAAAGAAAGAAGGGCTAGACAAACCTAAGTACACAGCGAAACAGCTATCAGAACTACAGTCAAAGCAAGAGAAAATTGCTACGCTTCAATCTCAGCAACAACAAGCATCTGGATTAGTAGAGACAGAACAAGGCGTTCTGAACCCGCAACAAAAAGAAAACGCTGCTGATAATGCCTCTATGGATGGTGACGGTTTAGGGCGTTTAGCGGAACACAAAGATGCTGTCAAAGAGATGGAAGCTGATAAGCCTGTTATGGAGGAAATTGACCCAGCAGAAATTGAGGCAGAAAACGAATTGTTAGCTGAAGACCTAAACACGCCTGAGACACAAGCTATACTGCCTAATGATATAAAGCAGTCTATCGCGGCTACAGAAGAACTAGACGCAAAAGCAGAAGCGTATGAGAACCTAAGTCGCAAAGGCGCGGCTTGCCTAATACGGAGTCCAAGAACATGAGTTGCGTAGATGAGGTAATGGCAGCAGCCCGTGAGGCGGGAATCAATCTGCTTCCAGATGAGGCTGATGAAATAATCGAGGTTCTAAATGAACGCTTATCCAAGCGTGTTGAGAATGCCGCTGAAGGCGAAGAACTAGAGATATTTGGTTTAGCCAAAGAAATTGCGAAACAAGCCAGAATCAACGCGGTGATGCAAAAGCGTAATAGACTGCTAAACGCGAAGGCTTATGCTGACACAATGCGTTTTGTGAAAGCCTCTGATGACCCCGCCGCCGCCTTATCAGCTATTATGGTTGGTAGCTATAAGTTTATGAAGGGTGGTCAGAACAGCATTGATGCCCGTCAACAAGCTATTATGACAAAGTATGCTGGCGAATTGGTTGCAGCACTCCGCAGGGAGAAGCTAGATGTTCTGTTCAAAAGCGGAGAGTTAGATGAAAAAATATACGAAGCTATGTTTGACCCTGACACATTCAACACCAGCCAAGCCGGTGGCCCAGAAGCTAAACGTATAGCTGAGATAATTCAAATAACACAGAAACGTCTTCTAAAGCGCAAGAACAGACTAGGCGCTATGGTAGGAGAGTTGAAGAATTATGTCGTCCGTCAGACACACGACCCTATCTTGTTAAGAGACGGGGCAAAGACTGACGAACAGTTTAGGCAAGCTAGGGCAAAGTGGGTTGCCTATATGATGCAAGATGGCGTTTTGGATGCAAAGACATTTCAGAATAAACCTCCAACCAAGGATGGACAGCCGTATTCAAACGAAGATTTCTTGGGTGACATATGGGATAATCTTGTTAGTGGAAATCACCAAAAAGTTAATGCGCTGAGAGGCGACGACGGTAAGGTTGATAGCTTGGAGTCTTTTACTGGCCCAGCTAACTTGGCGAAGAAACTAAGCCAAAGCCGTGTGATACACTTCAAAAGCGGAAAGGCAGCGCACGAATACGCTAAAACCTATAGCCGCCAGAGTTTAGCGGAATCTGTCATAAACGGCGTAACGCATGATGCCCAAGCAATCGGCATAATGGAAGTCTTCGGAACAAACCCAGAGGCCATGTTTAAGCGCATTATAAATGATTTGGAAAAAGACCCAAGCATGGCTGGCGTTGACAAAGTTCGGCGTAGAAAAGGCAGATTAGAAAATCAATTCAAGGAGATAGATGGTTCTACCCGTGCGAGGGGTGCTGGGCTTCCTGTAGCATTTGGTGCAGATTTTGCGGGCATCGCGGCTGGATGGCGCATGTTGCAAAACATGGCAAAGCTAGGCATGGCAACAATATCATCATTTTCAGACATTGCTACCAAGGCGCACTTTATAAACACTCGAACTGAACGTGGCATATTCGGTTCATATGCGGAAGCCTTCAGTGACATATTCAGAGGCTACAATAGCGATGAACAGAAAGAACTAGCGTATCTTTTAAGTGTAGGTGTTGAGAGTTTCTTGGGAGATGTCCACGCTAGATTTGGCGCAAATGACAGTGGCCCTGGCGCAATAGCCAAAGCACACCAGATGTTCTTTAGAATTAACGGAATGAACTGGTGGAATAACGCACAAAAGGTTGGCTTGGCGCGGATGATGTCTGCGGATTTAGCTAGGTATGCTGGAAAATCATTTAATGAGATTGGCGACAGGACAAGGCTTAACTTAGAACGCTATGGCATAACAGAAGCCGACTGGAATGTTATGCGTAGTATGGACATGAAAGCTGTAGATGGACGCGATTACATTACGCCATCTGGCATTGAGACAGTAGCTGACTCTGTGGTGGAGGCTGCGGCACTAGCAAAAATAAACGCAACCCGCCAACGCCCATTAAGAAAAGCTACGGCAACCATGATACAGAAATATCGTGATGACTTGTCTACAAAAATATCAACCTATCTTACAGACTCGGCAGACACCGCGATACCTACGCCTGGTGCAAAAGAACGCGCTTTTATGAACCAAGGCACAGCGCGTGGCACAATCGCTGGTGAGGCGTTACGCGCTATAGGCCAGTTAAAAGGTTTTCCAATCACTATGGTTATGAAGGGAATGTCTGGTCAATACCAAGTGTCTAAGCAACTCGGTGGTGGCACTAAGAGTGGTATATACGGTCTTGCACAGATGATGGTTGGAACGACAATGATGGGGTATTTGTCGTTGACCTTGAAAGACATACTGAAGGGTAAAGAACCATTAGAGGCGTTTAGTGTTGAAGAAGGTCTTAACGTAGAAGTCCTAACAAAAGCGTTTGTTCAAGGCGGTGGCGCTGGGATTTACGGAGACTTTTTGTTCGGCGAGTATAATAAGTATGGGCAAACTCTGACACAGAACCTTCTTGGCCCTACATTTGGAAGTATTGATGATATAGCAAGAATATATGGGAACGTTTTGGAAGCTGTCGAAACAGGTGACACTGACCCACTTGTAAAAAATGCAACACGATTTGCTGTCAGCAATACACCTGGCTTAAATCTTTTCTACACAAAAACAGCACTAGATTACCTGTTCATATACGGGCTAATGGAAAAGACAAACCCAGGCTATTTACGCAGAATGGAACGGCGCATGGAAAGCGACATGGAACAGGAGTTTTATTTCCCACCAAGTCAGTACGCACAGAAATTCTAACAACCTTTCGCAACAGGTAAAAATGCTGTATATATATGCTAGGAGTTAAATATGACAGTTAGCAGTACCACAACTAAAAATAGCTACGCGGGTGATAGCAGCACCGTTGCGTTTTCGTACACGTTCAAGATATTTGACGAGGACGATATCGCTGTAATTCTGCGCGACAACGCTACAGCTACTGAGACTGTCCAGACAATCACGACAAACTACACTGTATCTGGTGTAGGCAATGCTGGTGGTGGAACGGTTACATTCGTCACAGCCCCAGCTACAGGCAAAACAGTTTTGTTGCGGCGTGAGTCAGCACAGACACAGACGACAGATTACACACCGAATGACCCGTTCCCAGCCGAAGCACATGAAGATGCGCTTGATAAGCTGACGTTCTTGGTACAGGAAGTCCAGGAAGAACTAGACCGTTCAATCAAACTGTCGCGTACGAATACTATGGCCTCGACAGAATTTGCTGTGGGTGCGGCTGACCGTGCAAACAAAATTCTAGCATTTGACACGAATGGCGAACTTGCGGTTACTCAAGAGATTGGTGTGTCTAAGGGCGTTTGGGCATCTGGCACAGCATATACTGCGCGTGACATTGTTACCGATACCAGCAATTACAATGTGTATATTGCTAACACAGCGCACACATCAAGCGGCAGCACACCGATTAGCAGTAACGCGGACGCTGCTAAATGGGATTTGTTGATTGATACTACCGCCGCACTTGGCGGTGCATCTACAGCCCAGATTGAATCTTTAGCAGGTGAGTTCGCAATAATCTTAGGATAGTAAAATGGCTAATACCTTTAAACTAAAAACTAATGGGGCTATGCCAGCCAGTGCTGGTACGCCTGACACGCTTTATACAGTTCCGGCTGCGACTACGGCAGTTATTATTGGGCTGACACTGGCAAACATCCACACAACCTCAGTTACAGCCACAGTGCAAATTGTGTCTACAACGGTTGACACTGAGACTAACGAGACGGTCAGCGTTATCAAAGACGTTCCTATCTTAGTTGGTTCATCACTAGAGTTAATGTCTGGCAATAAGTACATCTTGCAAACTGGTGACGTTATCAAGATTGATTGCAGCGTGTCTGCCAAGATTGACGCAACATTGAGTGTTACGGAGATAACCTGATGCGGTACATTGGTGCTGACGCGAACTTTAGTAACAACGCCGTTTACACTTACACGGCTGTTGGCGGCGAGACTAGCATTTCTGGCGTTGATAACGCTGGCAATCCGCTGTTGTTTACGTCAGGTTCAAATGTCACGGTACATCTTAACGGCACATTGTTAGCGGCTGGCACTGACTACAACACAAACACAGCCAATACCATTGATGGCCTCACTGCATTGTCAGCTAGTGACAGTGTAGTTGTTACTGTCTACCGCCTATATAACGGTGCTGATGCAATGCCGTTGATTGGCGGTACGTTTAATGGTGCTGTTGTTGGGTCTACTGACACTAGGTCTATTCCGGCTGCTGGCGCTGCTACTGGCAACATTACGCTGGACTTTGCCACACATCAGAATTTTATCCTGACACTGACAGATGATGTGACACTGGTTAATCCTACCACTGAGACTATTGGTCAGTCTGGGTTCATCATCTTTATTCAAGATAGCACAGGCGGCTACACTGTGTCGCTTGGCACAGACTATGAGACTGCCGGTGCTGCTGGTTTAACCATATCTAGTACGGCTGATGCTTATGATGTTGTGCCTTACATTGTAAAGGCAAGCGGTTCTATTCTACTTGGTGCGCCTCAACTGGCGTTTGGCTAGGGGGTCTTATGTCTACACCAATAGGTTCTTCGCAGTGGATGTACGCAACTGGTGCGGAAGTCACCCAGCAATCCCTCAAGTTCAACGATGACGAAAGCCAGTATCTAAGCTGGACACCGGCTGCTGCTGGCAACCGCAAGACTTGGACTTGGAGTGGCTGGGTCAAGCGTGGGAACTTGGGTATTGAGGCTGTAATCTTTTCATCATATGCCGGTGTTGATGCTAATCAATTCCGCTTCAGCAATAATGATACTATTGGCATTTATATGGATGATGGCCTTGACGCATTGTTAGCCACAAATGCAGTTTATCGTGATGCTTCAGCTTGGTATCATCTTGTGCTTGCTGTTGACACTACGCAAGCTACAGCATCTAATCGTCTTAAGCTATATGTTAATGGTGAACAGGTAACATCATTCTCAACTGCAACTTATCCACCACTAAACCACGAAAGCCATTGGAACCAATCTGGTGTTTTGCATACAATTGCAGACAATGCTAGGCTTAATAATAAACACCTAGACGGCTACCTATCCGATGTCTATTTCATTGACGGTCAAGCCCTAGACGCAAGCAGCTTTGGTCAGTCCACCAACGGCTACTGGGAAAAGATTGACTACGCTGGCACATACGGTACAAACGGTTTCCACCTGACCTTCCAAGATGATGTGGTCAGCGAGGGGTTCAATGCAGTTACCTATCGTGGCAATGGTTCAGCGAATGGTCAAAGCATAAGCGGGCTGGGCTTTCAGCCTGATTGGGTTTGGATAAAAATTAGAAACGGTTTGTCGGGTAATAACGTATTTGATTCGGTACGCGGCGCAACTTATCGTTTATACACAAACGGAACAGCAGCGGAAGATACTCTTTCTGGAGTAACATCATTTGACGCAGACGGTTTTACGTTAGGTTCTGCCCTTAATGGTAGCGGGTACAATCACGTTGCGTGGAACTGGGATGCTGGCAGCGGTTCACCTGTCAGCAATACTGATGGGTCAATCGCCAGTACGGTCAAGGCTTCACAAGCTAATGGATTTAGCATCGTTACTTGGACAGCAACCACAGGAACAGTCGGACACGGGCTTGGGACTGCCCCAGAACTAATCATTGAAAAACGGCGCAGTTCAACATCAGATTGGATTGTTGGAACTACGGCTATTGATGGGAGTAACGATTATTTAAGACTTAATACAACTGTTGGCAAAACTGATAGTGCTAGTGCTTCCCCAACCGCAACCGTGTTTACACCGAATACAGGTTCAGGTGATGTTGTAGCCTACTGTTTCCATTCGGTGGCTGGCTACTCGTCCATCGGTAGCTTTACTGGCACAGGTGCGGCTGGTAATGCTGTGAACTGTGGCTTCCGTCCAGCTTGGCTTCTAGTAAAGGACACAACTAGCACAGGAAACTGGTTTATTTATGATAATACCAGAAGCGTTGATGGAACTTACGGTGATTATTTAAGGGCAAACCTATCTGACGCTGAAGGTAACTTTGACAGCTTTGTAGCTACAAGCACAGGATTTGAAACTCTTGGTTCTGCACTCAATACATCTGGCAACACTTTTATCTATATGGCCTTTGCCGACACACGCGAAGCAGCCTTCTGGAAGGACGTATCTGGGCAGGGCAACCACTGGACACCTAACAACCTAGACTATCGTGACAGTCTGATTGACAGTCCGGCGAATAACTTTGCTGCAATGAACCCCTTATTGGATACCACAGGAAACATCACATTTAGCGAAGGTAACTTAAAAACTGTAGACACTAACGCCAGCACATCTGGAAGTGCAATAGCTGTTAGCAGTGGCAAGTGGTTTGCTGAAATGGTTTGCACAGCTAAAACAGCTTCTAACGCTATGGTTGGTATATGTACTGTAGATGGGTTTGATAGCGACAGGCAGCTTGATGAGTCATTGATTGGCGGTTCTGGTTACGGCTATGTAATGAACGGTTCAAAACTCCCCGGCGGTGCGGCTTATGGCGCAACTTGGGCTATTGGCGATGTTATTGGAATAGCGTTAGATTTAGATAGCGCACAAAACACTGTTACGTTTTACAAAAACGGTTCATCTCAAGGTGCTATCAATATTAATAATGCTGAATATGTTTTCTGTAATAGTAACGGACAAGGAAGTTCCACGGTTACATATGTTTCTAACTTCGGCCAAGACAGCACCTTTTCTGGCGCAACCACCGCTGGCGGCAACCAAGACGACAACGGCATAGGTGACTTTGCCTATGCGCCACCGTCAGGCTACCTTGCGCTTTGTACCGCAAACCTTCCAACGCCTACGATTGTGGATGGGTCGGAACATTTCAATACGGTGCTTTATACTGGTGATGGAACCAGCAGCAAAGCGGTGACTGGCACAAATCACACCCCAGATTTTTTGTGGTTTAAGAAAAGAAGCGGTGCTGAAAGTCACCATTTAGGTGACACAATCAGAGGCGCATCACAGCGGCTTGTATCTAATACAACAGCAGCAGAAACCACAGAAAGCGGTCTTGTATCATTTGATAGTGACGGCTTTACAATCAGCGGTTCTGGTGGCGGTTCAACCAATGATAATGGCGCAACTTACGCAGCGTGGTCTTGGAAAGCTGGCGGTACAGCGGTCAGCAATACCGATGGTAGCATTACGTCACAGGTTTCCGCGAATACCACGGCAGGGTTTAGCATAGTTAGTTATACTGGTACAGGTTCTAACGCTACAGTTGGTCATGGTTTAGGCGTTACCCCAGATTTGGTAATTGTTAAGAATAGAGATTTTGCTGATAATTGGCGTGTCTGGAGTGTTGGTTTAAGCAGTGGAACTCATTACATGAACCTTAATGGCACTAGCGCAGAAGCATCTAATTCCTCTTTCTTTACTGGACTTCCAACATCTTCTGTTTTTCAAATTGGAACTGACACTTCAGTAAATAGAGGCGGTGATGAACTCATAGCCTACTGTTTCGCAAACACAGACACCACTAAGGCGGGTTCCTACACCGGCAACGGCAGCACAGATGGGCCGTTTGTCTACACAGGGTTTAGGCCAGCTTGGGTTATGATTAAAAGTAGCACAACCGCACAATCGTGGGAAATTAGAGATGACAAACGTGAACCTTTTAACGATGGTTCAAGAAATGTTTTATTTGCTGATAGTTCTGGTGCTGAAACAGTAGACGCATTTCCAATAGATTTTACATCAAACGGTTTTAAGTTAAGAAATAGTGGAAACGGAACTAACGCATCCGGCGCAACATTCATATTCCTCGCCTTTGCCGAAAACCCCTTTAAATACGCTAACGCCAGATAGGAGATACCAATGGCATATAAATACTCAGGTCGTATTATCCGCGCTGGCAAAGCGTGGACAGACAATGACGGAATACAGCACCCATCCAACTGGATGCTATGGGATGCGGCAACCAAAGCAGCCAAGGGGCTAGTCTGGGAAGATGACGCAGCCAGCTTTGATGGGCGGTTCTACTGGTCAGCCGGTGTGGCTAAGTCGCTGGATGACGTGAATGAGGTTGACGAGAACAACAACCCTGTGCTGGACGCTGACGGTCAACAGGTTGTGACCAAAGGGCTAAAGACTAACGCCATTCAACTGGTCAAGCGTCAAGCGGGTGACAAGCTGGCGGTAACTGACTGGATGGTTATCAAGGCATCTGAGGTTGCAGACTATTCATTGCCGACAGACGTTGCTACTGCCCGCGCCGCAATCCGCACAGCCAGCAACAATATCGAAGCAGCCATCACAGCGGCTAGTGATTTAACTGCGTTTATGGCATTATATGATGTGCCGGTTGATGCCGATGGCAATCCAACTGGCAACGCACCCATCAATAACTGGCCTGATGAGGCGTAATGATGACGGAAGAAACCAAGACAACGGCTGACCTAGCCTTCGGCGGTATTACGATAGGCGCGTTCTTTGAGGCGTTGCCTGAGATTACTGCGCTGGTTGCGTTGTGTTGGTGGCTGCTGCGTATCTGGGAGACCGAGACCGTCAAGCGGTTGACTGGTCGACAGGACGATGTATAAGGCGATTGTCCTAGCTTGTGTCATTGGTTCACCGACTAACTGTGTAGAATTTCACGATATTAGAGGCCCATATTATACTGAGAGAGAGTGTCGTAACCGCGCTATGGAGATGTCAAGGGCGGTAGGGGAGATAGCAAACTTAATGCCTATCAAATGGCGTTGTGACGTTCTAAAGAAAGGAATGCTGTCATAGACCCTATTAGCATCACAGCGGCTGTCAGTGGGGCTACAGCGGCGTTTAACACTATCAAGAGTATGATTGCTGCTGGCAGAGACATTGAATCCTGTATGGGCGATGTGTCGCGCTGGATGAAGATGGCATCTGACGTTGACCAGGCCGAGAAACAGGCCAAGAACCCACCTATATTTAAGAAGCTATTAGCCGCTGGTTCTGTTGAGGAGGAGGCGTTACAGGCTTACGCAGCCAAGAAGAAGCTGGAAGCGCAGCGACAGGAACTCAAGAACTTTCTGAACATGTCATACGGCCCACAAGCCTGGGCAGATTTAATCCAGCTTGAAGGCAGAATAAGGAAACAGAGACAGGAAGCCATTTACAAGCAGCAAGAAAGACGGCGGCAAATACTAGAGGTAGTGGTTGTTGTGACTGCAACTGGACTAGGCGCTGCCTTATTGTTATTTATAATCTGGCTGGCGGTAAGAACCTGATATGAGTCAGACAACCACGGGCTTGATTGGTGAATACCTGGCAGCGGGAATTATGTTATCATTAGGCTGGCGAGTGTCGATGTGCCAGCAAGACAAAGTGGATTTATTGGCGTGGAAAGATGATGAATATATCAGGATACAAGTTAAGACTGCGCAGCTATCTGGCGAGAAAGATGCTAGAACTCCGGTGTACCATTTTCAGTTTGGTAGTGGACAAAAGAATAAAATTTTACCAAGTGAGAAAGACTATGACATATTATGCCTTGTGGGCTATCAACATCGGAAAGCGTTGTTCTTGCCAATCGCCCAAGTGCAACAATATTCTAAGCGCATGTCGCCCCAGTTATTTGATGCGCCTAAAGCGGAGTTGCATTCGTTTAATAAGGCGCTTGCGGCAGTTAGGGCGGCACGATGAGTGCTAAACAGATACTTGAGTGGAAGATACTGCCACGCTTTATGATGCTGGTTATGACGCTAATGAGTTGGCGTGTGGTAGAATGGTTTATGTCGTTGCCTAATCCAAGCCCTTCACAAGCTGGCCTGGTTAGTGTGGTGACTGGCGCGATGACTGGCGCATTTGCAGTCTGGATGAACCATGAGGGTAAAGGACATGGCCAAGAAAGTAGAAGTAAAGTTTGAACCTAAAAAGCCAAAGCATAGGCCAGGCCAACACAAGAAGCGGGTAAACAAACGCAATAAGGTAAAAACATTCTGGGGGTAATATGTTACAAGCACTGATTGGGCCTGTCACTGGGCTATTAGACAAATTCATTGAAGACAAAGACCAGAAAGCCCAACTGGCCCATGAGATTGCCACTATGTCAGAAAGACATATGCAAGAACAAATCATGGGGCAGCTTGAGATAAACAAGGCAGAGGCACAGCATCGTAGCATCTTTGTGGCGGGCTGGAGACCATTTCTTGGCTGGATTTTGGCGAGTGCAATGGGGTGGCACTTTATTTTTGCCCCTGTTACAATTTTTGTATGTGCTTACTTGGGTGTAGAAATACCAGAGTTACCTGTATTTGACATGGATAGCCTGATGACTGTACTCTTAGGTATGCTTGGACTTGGTGGTCTAAGGACGGTAGAAAAGTTAAAGAAGGTAACAAAATGAAGCGCGGTTTATATGCGAACATCCACGCCAAGCGTAAACGTATTAAAGCTGGTAGTGGAGAAACGATGCGCAAGCCTGGAAGCAAAGGCGCACCGACGGCAAAGGCGTTCAAGCAATCGGCAAAGACAGCCAAGAGGAAGAAATGATGCCATACAACAAGTATTCACCAAAGCAGAAGAAGCTGGCTGCAATGGCTTCGCCTCGCAAGAAGATTACCGGCGCAGACCTAAAGGCAGTCAAGAAAGCTAAGAAGAAAAAGAAATGAGTTATTATCTGTCGCCCAACTTTACGTTGGAGGAGATGGTTAAAAGCCAGACTGCTGACCGTAAAGGCATACCGAATACTCCAGAGTTGCATCATATAGAAGCAATGGAGATGTTATGTGAGAAGATATTACAACCAATTCGTGACGAGTTTGGGCCATTTATGGTATCAAGTGGATACCGCAGTCCAGAGTTGTGCATTGCTATTGGCAGTAGTTTAGACAGCCAGCATGCCAAGGGCGAGGCGGCAGACTTTGAGGTTCCAGGCATAGACAACTATGACTTGGCTAAATGGATTGAGGACAACCTAGACTATGACCAGCTTATTCTTGAGTGCTACACTGGCGGTAATTCTGGCTGGATACATTGTAGCTACGTTGAGAGTGGTCGAGGCGAGTCGCTTACATACAACAAACACAATGGATACGTCCACGGGCTGAAGAAAGATGGCTAGGAAGCCTATATCAAAGAAGACACTGAAGTGTAATAAGCCTCGCCGTACTCCAGGCCACAAGACTAAATCGCATGTGGTCAAAGCCTGTTCCGGTGGCAAGGAAAAGATTATCCGCTTTGGTCAGCAAGGCGTATCTGGTGCCGGTAAGTCACCTAAGACCGCAGCGCAAAAGGCACGACGCAAATCTTTCAAAGCGCGTCATGCCAAGAATATTGCCAAGGGCAAAATGTCAGCCGCTTACTGGGCTAACAAGGTTAAGTGGTAGTTATATACTGAGTGATTGCCTCTGCCTTTTCTAGCATCTCTTTCAAATTGTCTGAGACTTTGCGCTTCTCCAAGTGCATAGCTGATGTATGGTCACGGGCTATTATGCTGCCTATAGTCGGGTAGCTAAAGTCTGTATGCTTTACGCATAGTAAAACAAACAACTGCCTTGCATCCACAAAGGATAATTTCCGGTTGTGTCTGCGTAAGTCTTTCAATGACAGCCCAGAAACAGTGAATACAATATTCTCAATGTTCTCTACATCTAACTCACAACAGTATCTTTTCCAGTGTTTTGGGTCTGCCGGATTATAACCTTTGTTATAACTCGTTCCAGTAGTCGGAAATTGTACGACTTGTCCCATGATAGCCCTCCTCGTTTTTCTTTTTGACTAGGCAGCTTTTCTCTATTGAATGGCAGTACATCTTCTTATTGCCACTAACCACCCAGCCGCCGTGTTGAATGAAGTGTTCTTTGCCGCAGAAATCGCAGCTAATCTTCCTGGTATCTGTCTTCTTCTTTGCCACAACGTTTTAACTCCACAACGCTACGATGCACCAGTTCCTGTGCCATGTTCAGCATTTGGGTATAGGTCATCTGCTTGAAGTATGACTCACCATGAAGGGTAAGTAGCAGCCCATTGGGATAGACTGCTACTAGGATTTGCGAATCAGAATGGGATGTTATCGTCATCTAACATAATCCGTGGCTTCTCCACGGTCTCTGCTATCTTCTTGAACCCACCCTGCCGGACGTTATCAGCGATATTGTCAGCGGCGTTGTAATCTCTGTCGATAGTACGTTCATTGATTACAATGTCCATTGACCCGTCTTCATTCTGGAACACTGAGATGCTGTGGCGTGTGTCCTTTGACAGCACCAAATCAACAGGTTCTTTGCCCTTGTACGGCTTCCAGTTTGAGTTGCCGTGTGTGGCTTTCTTGTCTGGGTCATTAGGAAATACACGAATTGTAGTCAGTTTATTTAAGGCCATTAACTTTCTCCGTTACTTAGTCTGTCCTCATGCTTCATAAACAGTTCCAGAATATGCTTGGCACGTTCTGGGCTGCGCTTCTTAATCTCTTGTATCTTGGGTTTCATCTCCTCAAACAGTCCATGAACTTTAGAAATGTGTCGTGCCTGTGTCAACTTGGACGACATATCCATGTAAAAGGCTTTGTCATACCTTTTGTTCTGTTCTTCATCATCATCATCGGAGGGTCGTTCAGCCGGAGGAGGAACGGCTTGGAGGGCATCACTCGACTCCGGCTGAGATGGTGTTGTATCATTTCTAGCAGCCTCGTCAAGATGTTTTTGCTTGCGAGGTACAGCATCCATCTCATTAGCTGATGCGTACTCACCGCCGGACAAACCAAGGCTTGCCAATGCCCGTCCGATAGCTGATGTTTCAGCATTTTCCAGCGCAGACGTGGTGTTCACATGCCCTTGGCCTCTGATTTCTTCAGCCATACCGGAACCAACTGTGATGCCATCCTTGTTTGTGACGATAGCCTTCACTACAACGCGGTGTCCATCGTCCACCAGTATTTCTGTGTCGATACCGTAGTCAGCCCCAACTGTGCGGCGAAATGCCTCAACACGATGCACAACTTGTAGGTACATCTTGCCGCCCTTTTGTTTGATAGCGTGGTCTTTGTGTAGTTCATTGACCAGCCCCATTGCCTCTTGAATTTTACTCATTTTCGTTTGCCTCTTTCTGGTAGTCTGTAATTGCTTGCATGAAAGACGCAAGCATCGTGTGCAGTTCATCAAGGCTTTTCTGCATATGTGCCATGTCTTTCTCTAAACGGTTCAGCCTCTCTTGCGTAAAGTCGATAGCCTGTGCGTGTTCCATTTCTACTTCAGTCATATTTCCCTCCTCTTTTAGTATTAGCCCGTGCGTCTATCTCTTGGCATTTTCTGCATTGCCTGTTGGACGTTAGCCTTTGCGCTATGTGTCCACGAATGCAAGGTATGCCAGTGAAATAAAACTTGGCGTTAATCTTCAATGCGTGTTCCAGTGATGTGTTACCAGCGTCTTTGAATGGTATCTCCAAAGCCTTTTTTATTTCTTCAATAGTTGGTACTTTCATTCTGCCCTCCAGGCTTGCTTGGCTATGTCTAATATTTCACGCCCGTGTCTCTGCGCAATTTCTGCGTAGTCAGGTGTGACCATGCCGAACAAGGTTTTCCAGTTACCACTAGCAGCTTTCATTAAGTTCTGAAGCACAAGCCAGCGCTGCACGACTGACTCATATGCTTCTTCTAAGACAGGCTTACTCAACATGTCACAGTTATCTGGTGTGCAGATGTTGTAGCCCTCGGCGGTGACAAACAGCAAAGCTGGTGTCAGGCCGGTACCTTTCCAGTAGACAGCTTGCTGCATGACTTGCTGCATCGTTGGTTCTGTTTTTGGCTTTGGTACGCGCCACGTTCTTGTGCCGTCTTTCTTTACTGGGTTAGCCACTGGCAGACTGCATTTAAGGTCAATCTGTCTGGTGTCGTCGGCATAATCCAAGAACATAATTGTCGGTATGTCGAGGCGGTCATCTTTAAATGTACGCTGGTACTCACCGACAAGTTCCACATTCTTGCCAAAATATTCTTCAATACCCTGCACAGCATAACGTATCATCTGAGGCACAACATCTTTGCAAGCCTCATAAACGTCAGCATCCTTACCGCCATCCCAATCCAGCGGCTTATATGTCATAAACTCTGTGGTTGCGTGTCTGATTGCCTCGTCTACTGATAAGCCCTCTTGTTGGCCTCTGACGGGTGAGTAATCGTGCAGACCAAAGTAATGGTCGCAGCCCTCTTGCACTATCTGTCCGGTACGAGGTCGGGCAGACATAGGGAAGTTCATCTTGTATTCCTTGCGGAGATACAGCTTCAAGACATTTTCATAGGTTGATTGCGTACCGCCGGATGCGCTGTTGTGATAACAGCCAAACTCCTTGCGGTAGTCTGGAATCTCATATTCCAATTAGCCCTCCATTTGACGCTTTGCGTTTTCAGATACTCTTACCTAGCACCCTGTTTACAATCTGTCAACAGTGTATTAGTATGCAGTTATGTACTTAGAAGATTACATTAAAGAACAAAGACTTAGCATGAGACGGTTTGCTAGTAAAGCTGGTTTATCTGTCTCTGCCGTGTCTCTCATTGTTCGCAATAAGCGGTTTCCAGCACCGGAAACTATGCGTAGGATATTCCTTGCAACAGATGGAAAGGTGAAGGCTGATGACTTCTTCAAACAATACCACGGACAATGATGAGTGGGTAGTCTGCCCTGAGTGTGGCGGCTGGGGTGAGTATGAGGTTGAGGTCGCTGTCATTGACCATATGAACGGCGGTTATCTGACTGAGGCAAAGGAAGAATGCGAAATGTGTGGCGGGGCTGGTGAGGTTCTCGCTGAAGACCTTGAGATGCAGATTGAGGTATTCTTAGAAGGTGGTGATGGCTATCACTAGGTTAGTTTGCCGTTATGCGCTGGCAGATGAACCAGTGCCGGATGGTTGGGAATGTAAGCCAATACAGGGATGGCACGGTGCTGAAGGCCGTGTGATATGGAGTAGGAAAGTGACAAATTCTAGGCAAAAAGGTGCATCCTTTGAACGTGAGATTGCCAACAAGATATATGATGCAACAGGGATTGAGGTGAAGCGAGACCTAGAACAGTACCGCGCCTCTGACCACGGGGATTTGATTGGCTTTCCAGGATGGACGATTGAATGCAAGCGGTATAACAGCCACGGGTCTATCTATTACAAGAAGGAATGGTGGCAACAGGTAGTCAATGCCTCGTTATCAACTGCCACCCAGCCCGTTCTCATTTACAAGTATGACAGGCAACCTATTTGCTGCGTGGTCTTTCTCTCCAGCATCAATGCTGACTATGCTGGCAAGGACGACACGGCGATTATCCCGTTTGAGACTTGGTGTATGCTGGCATCTGAATCATTGTGTGATTAGGGCCATAGAAATCCTCTGGCATTTTGTTGCCTTTGGCTAGGTTTTCCTCTGCTGTAATGATTTGTAGGTTCCACGGTACGTTTAGGCCGCAGATTGTTTTACCTTGTAAAGGGTAATAGTGGTCAACGTGGTGTTCGATGCCGGTGTTTTGCGATAGTCTATTCCGTAGCGCATAAATTTTCTGTATGTCTTTTATTACGACCCATTTCGGAGTGGCTTTTTTCATCTGCTTTTTACTGCGTGAACTATATGCAGCGTACATGTCTTTATTTTCCAAATAGTGCTTTCTCATATTAGCAAGCATTGTCTGTTTGTTTTCCTTGTAATACTTGCGGCATTTAGCCCTTTGTTTTTCAGCCCAAACGTAATCTTTGCGCCTTTCTTTGAAGTATTCCGACAGCTTTTTCTTATTTTGTTTGCGCCACTTTTCTAGGCGCTTTTTAGTTTCTGGCATTTCATTTCTTAATTGTAAGCAATCAGCACAAGAATTATTGCTTGTGTACCTACTGCACACATGACCACGCTTGCACGGTTTTCCCGTAAAGTAGTGCCTAAGACCTTTTTCTTTTGCCTCTTGTTTTGTGATTATCTGCATCGGAAACCCTCCATTTCAATGCTTTATCATTTTGTGGTTGACAGCTTTTTTCTGCTTTGTATAATCCGCATTAGCGGAGTTTTATAAAACTTGCTATGCTAAACTTGCTAAATAAAACCTGATTGTTGATATAAAAAATCTGGACGTTAAACTTGCTAAGCCTAGCAAGTTTTATATAACTTGCTAAGCATAGCACCCGTTTCTCTCCTATTTTTCTTCTATGATTGCATCATACAAATCAGCCACGCGATTTGCGTCTTTTTTAAACTCCTCCATTGCAGCATCAATCAATTCGGGTTCAGAAAACCCCAACGAATTCTCTGCTTGCTTGCGCGACACATTGAAAGCCTTTCCTACTGCCATACCGCTGCCGTTTCTCTCCCAAGCAATCAGGTCTACGTTGTAGGTTTTGCCTGAGTGGTGCTTTGTTATCCTTACTTCATACATTTTATTTCTCCTCCAATTCGATAGCTTCCAAAGCCATCTCTATAACCCGACTTATCGGGGTTTCTCCCATCTCATAAGCCTGAATACTACGACGAGACAATCCCAGCCTTTCAGCAAATGTTTGCTGCGTGTAACCAAGAAATTCGCGCCTCTGTTTAAACTCCGCTGGTGTCATCATCAATCCTCTAGCCCCATTGGCTGCTTTCTTAGCAATTCTTCTCGCATGCTATCGGTGATTGTGGCAACGCCGCAATCTAGCAAGTCCATGTCGTATTGATGGATAAGGTTACGCATTTGGGTTTGTGCTTTCTCTGCGGAGTCGAAGCACTCCCATTTCTGAACCTCGGTGGCCTGGCCTACCGCATTGCTGCGGTAAGCTATGGTTGCAAATACTAGATACATGGTTAAACCTCCTTTAATTCCCATTCATGGCAATGCCACATTGTTCTGCCTTCATCATCCTTTGGCGGTTCTATGCTTGCCGATTTTCTGATATTGTCTCGCGTCTTTCTCAACCGCTGCAAATCAGAAAACCAGAAATCGCCTTCGCATTCATCCATATTTGATAGCATGGCATTGATTGCGTTGTGTATGTCCAGCAATTCATTCCTAGCTTTGTCTACTAGAAACCGCATTGCTTCGTTTGTCGCCTCCAGTTCATGTTCAAGTGCATCAATTACTTGGTTCAATTCTTCCATTTGTTTTTTAGTAGCCATTGTTTAACCCTCCAATTCGATAGCAGATACTGTTTCTGCTGTTGATATGATGCCGCCGGTCAATGCTGCCCATTCGCCTTCGGCCTTGCTTTGTGCAGACTCGGTGCAATCTGCCTCTACAATTACAGTTCTTTCCACTGTACCGATTACGATTACTTGATATTGTGCCATTGTTTAACCCTCCAAATTAAAGTGGTGTTTCTCTAGTGATATGGTCATTACATAACCCCTTGCATCCTTTAGCCCTACCTCATAGATAAATTCGCCGTTTCTCTGCAAATCATCGTCAAGGCTTGCGCTGCGGTTTATTTCCGATGCTATACCGCTTGCCCATAGGTCAAAAACCTGCGGGTTATAATCTTGATTGTTATCAATCCAATCCTGAATGTGATAAACGCCCTCTTTGTTTACTGTTGCCATGGTTTAGCCCTCCTTACCCTGCATTAATGCGTTATGACGCAACACCATTGCCGCAAAACACGCACCGGCACTGTCGCCTGATGCTATGAATTTGCCGTTTATCAAAAGCGAATATCCATAGTTGTCTTTAACTATTTCGTATCCGTGTGGCATTTTAATTGTTTTAGCCATTTTATACCCTCCTATGATTAATGGCGATTTAAAGGCCGCTGACAGGCTTTCGCCCGTCAATGGTAGTCTGTTAGGGTTTTGCCCATTAGCGGGCTAGGTAAGCCGCTAGGGCGTACCATGTATAGCTTTTGCTGTTCTCTATGCCGAATAGCCAAAGCCAATCTATAAAGCCCATAAGCAAGGCAATCGTTCCGATTACGCACAAGGCATCAAATGCTTTTTGAGTCATTGGTTACACCTCGCCGCGCAGGTCAAAGATTGCAATTAGCTGATGCCATGGCCTAAACTCGCCTATTGAACGGCGCAAAATGTATGCTTCAGCCATCCACATTTTATAGCGTTTACTGCTTTCGGTTTCGTAAAACTCGGCCTGTTTTTCGGCAAAGATTATGCTTTTGATTGTGTCGCGTAACATTATAAAACCCTCCAGTTTTGCGGATGCATTACATAGCGGTCGAAAAATGCCTTTTCCAGCCTTTTGTATTTGCTAGGTTTGCCGCCGATATATTGGTCAAGCCAGCGGCGTCCGTTCTTGTCCGTTCTGGCATAACGTGCAGCCAGCCAAGCATTGATAGTTAGATATTTATCGGCGTTTATGTTGTGTGTTTTACGCATGACTGCCCCCTAGTTTAGATTTACCAGCTGGATTTCTCCGGCCTTGATTGCTTTTAATGTCTCGGCTTTATTCATGCCTAAGAATTGGTTGCGATATTTGCCGGTAGTTGTTGAATAATCCCAATAGTAGGAATCCAGATAAGTTTTGCCAGTCTTATAACATTTCTTAGCTATTGCGCTTTTGTATGACTGGAAAACTTCGCTATCATCGGTTTCGATGATGAACTGGTTTTTAACTGGATTGCCGCTTGACCGGCTGACGATGTTGCGAACTTTTAGCATTGTTTAACCCTCCAAGGTTGCTTCAATAAGTGGTGCGAAAAATGTAAACAGGCCGATAACAGCCAATGCCAGCGGAAAGAACAAGCCTGATTGAAAGCCTGTAATGGCATCCATGACCGATGCCAGCATCATTACAAGGCCGATAATCATAAGCAGAATGTTATTGAACATTGTTAAACCTCCATACCATCTTGTTTCAATGCAGCAAGCAATTTGTTTGTGGTTTTCTTTGACATTGAACGATTGAACAAGGCGCGCATATAACCCTTGTAGGCATCAACATTGCCAGCGGCTAAATGCTTGCGTGCTGTTTGAATGTGTCTGTCTATTGTCATTTTGTAACCCTCCAAGGTTCGTTGTGTTAATTGCTAGATAGCGCAGTAACTGCGCCATGTCAACAGCAAAATATAAAAAAAGTTTACACATGGCAAAAAAGTTTGTTTATATATATAAGTGTGGCAAGCGTTGAATTTGTTTGAGATTTGTTTTTGGGAAGGTTGGTTTTGTATTTCAAAACACGCACAACGCACGAAAGATATCGCGCTGCAATGCATGGCGGCAAGGCTAACAGATGAATAAAACAACGTCAACAATGCTGCCATATATAGGACAGCAGCACTGACATACATAGGACAGCAATGCTTACCTTGTTGCAGTCAGGACACAGTGTGACATTTGTGCCACAGTCAAAGGCATGGGGGGGCATGTTTTCGAGGCGGTACACCCGACAGCGACCGGCCAGCTTTATATATGTTAAATAGACATATTCAACACACACCCAGAGGTAACGATGACCAAACTAACAAAGCAGAGAACCGACATAATCATATCCAGCTTGGCAGACGGGCATAGCATTGTGGACGTGTGCGAGGCCACAGGCGTGTCTAGGACGGCCTTCTACCAGCGTTGCAAGCGGGATGAGGCATTTGCTGCGGCGGTGAAGGAGGCACAGCAGCAGAGTGCTGAGAAGGCGCTAGAGGAACTGGATACGTTGTATGGCGATGCCCTTCACGGCAGAAAGGATTATAACCCTCATGTGTTGCGGGATTATGCCCATCATGTGCGCTGGAAGGTGGGTAAGGTGTTGCCTGAGAAGTTTGGTGACAGTAAGAACCGTGCTGGTGTAGAGGTTAGTGACGGAACCGTGCGCATCCTTTGGGAGACTGACAGTGGCAGCAATTAAAATTCCTTACAAGCCTAGACCTTTACAAGCAGAGATGCACAATAGTTTGAAGCGTTGGAATGTGCTTGTGATGCACAGACGCTTTGGCAAAACGGTCTGGGCGGTAAATGAATTGATTAAGAAAGCCCTTACTTGTGAGTTACCACGGCCTAGAGTTGCTTTTGTGGCACCTACTTTTACCCAAGCCAAACGTATTGCTTGGGATTATGTGAAGTATTATGCCGGAGTGATACCAGGTGTTTCTTTCAATGAGACAGAATTACGGGTGGACTTTCCCAATGGTGGCAGATTGATGTTGCTGTCGGCTGAGAACCCTGACTCTTTGCGTGGTATTTATTTGGACATGTGTGCTTTCGATGAGTTTGGCATGCAGAACCCAAGGGTATGGGGGGAGGTTGTTAGACCGGCACTGTCTGATAGAGAGGGTGCGGCTATCTTTTTAGGTACACCGGCAGGGCATAATCATTTTTATGATTTGATGCAGACAGCTATTAGCGAGGTGGAGAACGGGTCTGACCAGTGGTATCACAAGACGGTCAAGGCTAGTGAGAGTGGGCTGGTTAAGGAGGAGGAACTTGCCGCTGCCCGTGCGCAGATGACACCGGAACAATATGAACAGGAATATGAATGTTCGTTCACGGCGGCTATTATTGGTGCTTATTATGCGAAGCTGTTAGCTGCGGCTGACGATGATGGCAGGGTGACACGGATACCTTATGACCCTATGTACCCTGTGCATACCGCTTGGGATTTGGGTATCAATGATTCCACAGCTATTTGGTTTGCGCAGATATTCCGTGGCGGTGCGGTTAATGTGATTGATTATTATGAGAGTAGCGGGGTTGGCTTAGACCATTACGCTGACATTCTTAGCAAGAAGGATTACACCTATGGAGACCATCTAGCCCCGCATGACATTGAGGTGCGTGAGTTAGGCAGCGGTAGGTCTAGGCTAGAGACTGCTTATACGCTGGGTATTAAGTTTCGTGTAGTTCCAAAGATGAAGGTAGCTGATGGTATTAACGCTGCACGGATGCTGATACCTAAATGTTATTTTGATAAGGATAAGTGCCATGAAGGTTTGGAATATTTACGGCAGTACAGGCAGGAGTTTGACGAGAGGCGTAAAGTATTCCGCGACCATCCGTTGCACGACTTTACCAGCCACGCGGCTGATGCTTTTAGATATTTGGCGGTTGGTCTGGAGAATAGAAGCAACTTTACCAAGCCTCCCCAGCAAGTTGCCCAAATGGATTACAACCCGTTTACGCTATGAGTAAGTCAGTTGATGTAGATGCAATCAAACGATTGCTTGATGGCAGCGATTACCACGGCTGGTGGGGCGTTGAGGAGGTGGAGAAATATATCCGCACCCCTATGATGCTAGACCAGTATATAGTTCTGCGCGATGAGAACGACCAGCCCGCTGTGTTTGCAACTTGGGGTTTCCCTAACTATAGGCACATAGTTTACTATACGGAAGAACTTGAGTTCCCTGTTTCTGGGTACGATGGCGGCGGTGCGTTACCTTGGCTGATTGACTTTATTGCGCCAGGAGGAAAGCGTAATATTGCTTTAGGTTTCAGAAAAATGAAAAGTGTGTTATCTAATAAGGGTTATAACAAAGCATTCTGGCTTCGCACTGAAACCCAGAAGCTAGGTTTCCATGAGTGGGGTAATTAAAATGGGTGCTGCGAGGCAATTATTTTCAAATCCAGAGTTGATGGCAAAGCTGAAAGATGCTTCTAAAAAAACAGACAGAGACGCTGCCATGACTGACATTGCAAGTGACTTAGCGCTTAACATGGGCATTCCAAAAGAAAACCAGAACGTAGTCATTTCTGGCGATGCCAAGGCTGCGCCAACACCAGTCGCACCTTCACCAGAAGGAACAACGTTGTCAAATATGAGTAAGCAGCGCCGCAAGCGTGGCGGTACAATTATGGAAAGCAGCGGCCTGATTATTTAGGAATAGGAGTATCTAATATGGGTTCAGTAAAAAAAGCAGTTAAGAAACTGGAACGTGGCGTAAAGAAATACGTCGTCAAGCCAGTTGGTGAAGTTGTTGAAGAAGTAATCGAAAAGCCATTCAAGAAAGTGGCTGACGAAACTTTTGATGTGGTTATGAACACTGACAAAGAAGAACGCCGCGCAATGCTATACGGCGCACCAGAAGCACCAGCGACGACACCAGAAGTTACGCCAGAGGTAACGCCGGAAGTTGTACCTGACGAAACAGTGCTTGGTCGTGGCACTCGCCGCACTAAAGGCAAACGTGCTGGTGCGGCTGGCACTTTGATGGAGGGCTACGGTGTAGCCTACGCAACGCCTAGCGCAAAATCACCAACAGGGGGTCAGTAATGTCTTTTCTGAAGCCAAAAGTATATGTTCCACCAGCGCCACCACCACCACCTCCACCAGCACAGGCGGGTGAAGAAGATACACAACGCGCAGCGGCAATGGCTGAAGAAGCGACAATGCGGGCTAGAAAGCGTAAAGGCGCTGGGTCTACCATTGTTGCTGGTGCTTTAGGTCAACAAACCGGAACCACTGGTGGCGGCGGCGCACCTACATTATTGGGGTAATACATGCAAGATTTCGTTAAGGGCTTAGTAAAGCGGTACGAATACCTTAAAGGCCGTAGAGATAACTGGGATACGCATTATCAGGAACTAGCTGATTACATGCTGCCCCGCAAAGCGGATATTGTTCGTAAGCGTAGCCGTGGCGAAAAGCGCATGGAACTTATCTTTGACGGTACTGCACTCCAGGCCGTTGACTTGCTTGCTGCTAGTTTGCACGGAATGCTGACCAGCGGTGCTACGCCTTGGTTCATGCTGGACATGAAAGACGAGAATATCGGGCGTGACGATGACGTGCGAGAGTGGCTACAAGATACTAGCCAGCGTATGATGCGGGCTTTTGGTCAGTCAAACTTTGAAACTGAAGTCCATGAAATGTATGTGGACTTGGTTGTGTTTGGCACAGGCTGTATGTTTGCTGAGATTGACGACGGTAATCTGCGGTTTAGCACACGCCACATTTCTGAGTTCTATGTGCAAGAAAACCAATTCGGGATTGTAGACACAGTATTCCGTCTTTACAAAATCCCAGCGCGTCAGGCTGTGCAACGGTTTGGCATAGACAACGTGACGGACTACATTCAAAAGATATTCAAGAATAAGCCGGACGAGGAAATTGAAATCCTACACGCTGTAGTGCCACGAATTAACCGTGACCCTAACAAGCGAGACAATAAGAACATGCCATTCGCATCGTTCTATATTGATATGCAAACCAAGGGGCTGCTTTCTGAAAGCGGTTTCCAAGAGTTCCCGTACATTGTCCCACGATTTTTAAAGGCGACTGGTGAGACAATGGGGCGTTCCCCAGCGATGGTTGCGTTGCCTGACGTTAAGATGCTTAATCTTATGTCAAAAACAATCATCCAAGCTGCGCAGAAACAAATAGACCCTCCCTTACTTGTTCCTGACGATGGTTTCCTCTTGCCCATTCGTACGCAGCCTGGGGGATTGAATTTCTTTAGAAGCGGTACACGCGATATGATTACGCCGCTAAACACAGGTGCGAACATTCCTATCGGTCTAAGCATGGAAGAACAGCGCCGCACAGCAATCCGTTCAGCCTTCTATGTTGACCAGCTTCTTAGTGGACAGTCACCTAACATGACCGCGACAGAGGTTGTTCAAAGGCAAGAAGAACGCATGCGGGTGATTGGCCCCGTGCTGGGAAGATTGATGAACGAAATGCTACGTCCTTTGATTGACCGTGTATTTGCTTTGATGCTTCGTTCAGACATGCTTGCACCGCCACCGGAAATCCTACAGGGGCGTGATGTGGATATTGAATATGTATCACCGCTTGCCCGTGCGCAGAAATCAAGCAGCCTCAACAGCACAATGAAGGCACTTGAGATATTAATGCCACTATCACAATCACTTCCAGTTGGCGACCATATTGATGCCGACGGATTGGTAAAGCATGTTACCGATGCACTAGGCGTTCCGAAATCAGCATTGAGGTCAGAACGTGAGGTTCAACAGGTTAGAGAGGAACGTGCAGCGCAACAACAGGCGCAGATGGAGATGATGCAAGAACAGCAAGATGTCCAGAATGTAGCCCAGATAGCGCAAGCGTCCAGGATGGTTAGTAAGTGACACCTGAGATTGAAAAGCTAAAAGACCTTTACAGACAAACATTTAACAGCGAGAGTTCAGTTAAAGTGTTAGCTGATTTAGAGGCACGGTGTAATTATCGTGCTTCTAGTTATGTGGCTGGCGATGCCAATGCCACAGCATTCGAGGAAGGGAAACGTGCTGTTATCCTTCATATCCACAATATGATGAAAGAGGAGTAAACATGTCATTGGAAAACGCCGAACAGGTAGCCCAGCCAGAAGCTGCGCCTATGATGGAAACCCCATCAGAAGTAGCGTCAGGCGGGTCTGGTAACGAGTTTCTAAACATGATACCAGAAGAACTACGCCAGCATCCTAGCATTTCGCCTATCAAGGATGTTGAAAACCTAGCCCGTTCATATGTTAACGCGCAAAGATTGATTGGTGCTGACAAGATAGCAGTTCCAGTCAACCCAACAGATGAAGACTTAGACCGTATTTACGACCGCCTAGGCCGTCCAGAGACACCAAAGGATTACAGCTTCGATGTTGATGGAAACGTAATTACTGAAGAATTAGCAGCAAATTACGCAGATGTTGCGCACAAACTGCGCTTGACACCTGACCAAGCCAAGGGTGTTCTTGATTACTACAGAAGCACAGTTGAACAGGAAGGTGCGCAGTCTCTTGAATTAGCAGAGGTTGCCAAGGAACAAACTGTGCAGTCATTGCGGCAAGAATGGGGTAGGGCTTTTGACCAAAAGGTTGAAGCGGCTGCGCGAGTAGCACAAGAGTTTGCAGACCCTGAGATGTTTAACATCACTTTAGCAGATGGTTCAAAGCTGGGCGACAACGCTGAGTTTATTAAAGCATTTGCAAAAATCGCAGATTTCAGGCAATCTGTGACCAGTGAAGACACTGTTGCAGAAATGTCACAGTCAAGCGTAATGACACCAGCTACAGCGCAAGCTGAGATTGATGCCATTATGAATGATAAGTCTCATGCTTATTGGGATAGAAAGAACCCGATTGCAAGACAGAAAGCTGTGGAACGTATGCAACATTTGATGGAACAGTTACATGGATGAGGAACTGACCATCACAGATATTCGGCTTGAATGCCTACGATTAGCTGTCGAGTTCGGTAGCGGTCGTGATGTACTCAAGCCGCACTTACTCGCAGATACTTACTTCGAGTGGGTGATGCAGGGTAGCGAGGCGACTCGTCCTGATGACGACCAGAAAGATGGTGGCCTTAAGTCGGCTGAAAAGACCAGGAGTGTCCGTAAGGGTAGCGCACCGAAAAGCGTTCAAATGTAACCCCGTGTAAAGAAGGAGTGACAAGATATGTCAACCCAAGTAACCACGGCATTTGTCCAGCAGTATTCTGCAAACGTGCAGATGCTATCGCAGCAGATGGGTTCCCGTCTGCGTGATGCGGTGCGCGTAGAGAATATGACTGGTAAAAATGCCTTCTTTGACCAGGTTGGTAAGGCAACAGCGCAGAAGCGCACAACTCGCCATGCCGACACACCACAGATTGATACCCCACACGCACGTCGTCGGGTGTCACTCGTAGACTATGAGTATGCAGACCTGATTGATGACCAGGACAAAGTGCGCATGCTTATCGACCCAACATCAGCATATGCACAAGCTGCTGCCGCAGCTATGGGCCGCGCAATGGACGATGAAATCATCGCCGCTGCACTTGGCACAGCATTTACTGGTGAAACTGGTTCAACCTCAACAGCCCTGCCAGCCGCACAGCAAATTGCTAACGGCGGTGCTGACATGTCACTTGCAAAGTTGCGTCAGGCTAAGAAGATTCTTGACCTGTCAGATGTTGACCCATCTATCCCACGCTACCTCGCATGTGGCCCTGACCAGATTGAAGCACTCTTGGCTGACACAAACGTCACCTCAAGCGACTTCAACACTGTGAAGGCACTTGTTCAGGGTGAAGTCAATCAGTTCATGGGCTTCAACTTCATTGTAACCAATCGTCTAGCTAAATCTGGTGACATCCGTTCATGCTTTGCATGGGCAGAGGATGGTCTTGCATTGGCAGTAGGCCGTGACGTAATGGCGCGCATTGATGAACGTAACGACAAAGGTTACGCGACTCAGGTGTACTATTGCATGTCAATCGGTTCTACCCGTATGGAAGAAGAAAAAGTCGTCCAGATTGACTGCGACGAAGCTGCTTAAGGGAGTGATGTGAAATGGCTACTGTATACTCAACACAGCGCACTAATTCACGCGCAACCCCTGTAGTGATGAACAAGACCAACGAAATGGGTGGTCGGGTTCGTGTTGCACATGGTGTTTACGAAGCGTCTGCCCTACCGGCTGATGATGTCATTGAAATGTTCCGTCTCCCAGACGGCGCACGGATTCTGACAGGTTCACTGGCGCATGACGCGCTTGGTGCATCAACTCAGTTGTCTGTAGGTCATGGTGCTTACGCAAACGCTGACG
>Ga0208160_1000120_pt1 | contig 35747 bp, 60 predicted proteins | sample CB_VirMetaG_FD_184536 | JGI IMG/M metagenome (GOLD analysis project Ga0208160, IMG submission 184536) | Freshwater to marine saline gradient viral communities from Chesapeake Bay - CB_1504_1 Viral MetaG (SPAdes) (version 4) | ecosystem: Environmental > Aquatic > Marine > Coastal | place: USA... | reverse complement strand
AGGTAGGCCGCCCCTGCTGCCGATGTTTTTTTGCGTGTAAGAAATCGCAAACTACAGCCACTATCGGCTTGGCTTTTCTAAGGATAAGTTATGGCTTTTAACAAAGTCAATCTTTTTTTTCACGCCAATCTGTTGTATCCCAATTTCCTTTTCCATGATTACAAGCCCCACATAAAACCTGCAAATTGTCAATATCCAGTGACAATTCAGGAAAATATTTTCTTGGTTTTATATGATCGACATTGATTACAGCTCCGGTATGCCTACTTGCTCCGCAGCATTGGCAAGTAGCACCGTATTTTTTTAAAACTTCCATTCTCAATTTTCGCCATTCAAATGATCGAAGGAAGTCATCTTGATCTAAATTTTTTCTTGGTTTCTTTGATTTATTTTTATATTTTTTTCGTGATGATTCAGGTTTTATTAAATATGAATTTTTTTTATCAAAGATAGAAATACATTCCCAAATATCATTTGATACTATGGTTTTGTCGTAAAATTTAATGTATTTGGCTAATGCTGCTGGGCCATTTACGTATTTTCTTCTTACCAAATGTTTTAAAGATAATTTATAACATGCAGACTTAAATAAAGTCTTATTTATCTTTGATTGTTCTTTCATAGTTGCCCTTTGGTGAATGTTAGAGCAAAGCGCAGCCATACCGTGACAGAATCACAGTTTCGCCACGCTTGCGACTTGCCCTTCGGAGCCATGCCGTCGCTTTGCGCTGACCAGACTTAAACGGATAGAGGCAAACAACGCAGTTCTTTCCGCTACCACCAGGCTCTAGTCTTAGCCCACCTTCCCCGCTTTGGTTCGCTCGTGTAACGGGGTTATTTAAGCATCAACCACCGACGTTCCGCATTGATGCCGATCCAATGAAAAAACCCTTTACGGCGGGGTTCAGGTCGTGGCTAGGAGAAGCGCAAGCAAAGTAAAGTCGCTTTCCTGACCAAAACCCCTGCGTAAAGGGTTTTACTTTGCTCGCACTCCGCCACAGAGCGACCTGTTTTTCACAGGCACAGCAATGCTAAAACACGAATTTGAAAATGTCAACGTATTTCCGTCATTTCATATCATTTCATATCAGAGGCTTTACCTACCCTTCAAGGGTGGCTTCAAGGGTAGCTTCAAGGGTGGCTTCAAGGGTAGCTTCAAGGGTGGCTTCAAGGGTAGCTTGGGTGGTTTTTCACGGGTTAGCGAGGGAGTGAAAAAACTATCAATAAATAGTCAAAAGTAAACTTTTTTATAGTCTATTGATTATTAAGCGAAAATAGTTGTTGACATACTGTTAAACTACAATCAAAATGTCTCCACGGTCGAAAACCTGAAGACCGGAAGAAAAACAGGAGACAACATGAATTGTAATTGTGCTGTTTACAAGTTCCCGCACCGTCCTGGTAGCGGAGGCTGCAAGATTCCAAAGTGTTCAGAGTGTGAATACGGGCGTGTAGAAAAAGACCCTTTCGGAACCAAAGACTATTGGTACACCGAAATCCACTGTTTAGCTCTTAAGTGCCCTTGGGGTAAAGAATGACTGACAAACAAGCGACAGCTCTAGGTAGTTTTTGCGGATTGGCTCAATACATTAAAGACAACCCAAACGCAATCTACTGGACTAGCAATTTCATTCAAGAACGAATGATTCAAATCTTAAACGACTACAAGGAAACGTCATGCAAGCAATCGCAGCAGCACTCGTAAAAGCCCAAAAAGAGTTCGGGCCGGCACTTAAAACCGCTACTAACCCGCACTTTCGGTCTAAATACGCGGCTCTGGATGCCTGTGTCGAAGCTGTGATCGACGCTCTTAATAACAACGGTATCTTCCTGATGCAATACACCCACCCATGTGAAGACGGGGTTATTGTAGAAACAATGTTTATACATGAGTCTGGGGAGCATATGTCCGGCGGTCGCTTGCACGTTCCAGCTTCCAAGCAAGACCCGCAGGGCTACGGATCGGCTCTGACCTATGCTCGTCGTTACTCTCTACAAGCGGCCTGTGGTATCGCCCCAGAAGATGATGACGGTAACGCAGCTTCCAAGCCCAAACCGGAACCCAAGAAACCAGCGGCTGGAACTAGGGATAAAGAAACCTTGACGTTTATCCTGGAGTCTTGCGAAGACCTGAGTTCCATGCAAGCAGAATGGACAAAAATGACCCCTGACGAACGTCTATTGGTAAATGACGTTAAAGACAAACTCAAAGGTACTCTCAAATGAGAGAAAGAAACGAGCTTCAGGGGACTGGACAATGGCACTCAGAACGTACAGGGAAGCTCACCGCTTCTCGGATGAACGATGCCATGTCCTTCCTCAAGGGGAAGGCAGGGAAGGCTCCAGAGGAGTCTTCTAAACGTTATGAACTCAAGAAGGAAATCCTCTTAGAAAGGCTTACTAACAACATCGTCTCAAAGTATGTAAATGATGCGATGCAACATGGAATTGAGACAGAGCCTTTAGCAAAGGAGACATTTGAACAAAAGACGGGTATTCTTATTGAAGACGTAGGTTTTGTGAATCATCCGGTGATTGATAATTTCGGTTGTTCTCCAGATGGTTTTACGTCAGACGGTGGGTTGATTGAAGTTAAATGCCCTACTGAAAAGACGATGCTGGAATACATTTTAAAAGATGAGATTCCAGAGAATCACAAGAAGCAGATGTGCGTTCAGGCGCTTTGTACCAAACGAGACTTCATACATTTTGTTGCGTTTGATAACAGACTACCTGAAGACATGCAGTTGTTTCACAAGATTTACACTCCGAGTAAGGAGGAATTGAAGGAAGTAGAGTTAGCTGCGATCCAGTTCTTAGATGAAGTAGACGAGATGTTTTTCAAATTGACACATAAATAGGAGTTTTTCACATGGCATACGAAATGAAACCAGGCGAAGGTTCTGCTTTTCTCAACGAGAAAAAGGAGGACTGGCATGCAGACTTCCGAGGGAAAGTTGTTCTACCAGACGGTAAGGTTTGTTACCTGGATGTCTACAAAAAGACCGACCGTAACGGAAACCCGTTCGTCCGTATGAAGATCGGGAAAGAAGTTCAAGGCCGTGGTGAGGCTCCTCCCGCGAAAGGAACTGTAAACACTATGAAGGATGACATCCCGTGGTAAATCCTGAGATGAGAACCGACAGACTGAGAGACTATCTAAAAGTTTTGTGTCAGGAGATCGAAACCGCAGCGTCTATGATCGAAGACAAAACGGTTTCGGAGTATCTTAAAAAACTTTCCGAGACTTATAAAGGCAAACTTTATGAATGAGAAACTTCAGAAGTCTATGTCTTATTTAAAGAGTAGGAATATCTACATTTTAGATAATGTATTTAAACCTACTAACTCAGCCTCTACGGACGTTTCGGTGACTTTTGCAAGGTATCGTAGAGAAGTCCTGGATCAACCGTTTCCAGCAGTAGTTAGGAAGCGTAAATAAGGATAGGGCGGGTGGTGAAATTGGTAAACACAATATATTGCTTTTCTTAAAATTATTTATATAATGTGATTAAACGGGCGTATTCCAATCGGCAGAGAAAGAGAACTTAAAATTCTCAAAGTGTGAGTTCGAATCTCACCGCCCGTACCAATTATATAGGTGAAAAATATGAAAATTTATGGGCCTTATTTAAGAAAAGACAATAGGATGCACGTTATTTTGATTTATAAGAATGGAAGAAAAAAAACACAATCCTATCCTAGGTTTTTAATGGAAAATCATCTTGGAAGGAAATTAAAAAAACATGAAATGGTAGACCATATAAATAATAATTTTCAAGATAACAGGATTGAAAATTTACAAATTCTGTCGCTCGCGGAAAATATAAAAAAAGAAATGTCGAGAGAACATAGAAAAAGAAAAATATTTGAAGGTATTTGTCCTGTCTGCAATATTAAATTTACAAGATTTTTAAATTTTGTTTTGGGCAACTTAAAAAAACAAAATTCAGGGCCATATTGCAGCAGAAAATGTGCTGGAAAAGGCTCTCATAAAGATCACTGGAAAAAACAAGAGGCTTGCCGGTTCGATTCCGGCCCCGCCTACCAATGATATGAAAATAACCATTGATATTGATGAAGAATCAATGGTCGATCTAATTGTTAGCGACCTGAAAGACTATCACGAAAATATGGTGCGCGAACTAAAGAATCGACCAAATGTTAAATATGGCGTTTTCTTTAATGACAAAAAGAAAGATATTGCAAAGTTAAAAGAGGTTATAGAAGCTTTGGAAATCGTCATTAACTCTTACGGATCATAAAAAAAGCCCCTCACTCTGAGGGGCAAAACGGGAGGGCAACGAAGCAATGAAGACTGTACCAAAAAAAACGGTTCAAGACATCATAAAAGAACACTACACAAGACAGGATCAACGAAACTATAAAGGTAAACCATGCTTACTTATGGAAGTCTGGACTACTTATGAAGTGGGAACTGAGATACCTGGAGATGGCGAGGCTAGTATCGACTTGGAGCAAAGACCCGTCAACTAAAGTAGGAGCTGTAATTGTCGATTCAGACAATACTGTTATATCAGTAGGTTTTAACGGTCTTCCAAGACGAATACAAGATACAGATCAAAGGTTAAACAATAGAGACATTAAGTTAAAGATGATTATCCATGCGGAGATTAACGCAATAATCACCGCCAAAAGACCACTTAATGGAACAACAATCTATACCTATCCGTTTATGTCTTGCTCTCAGTGTGCGGGAATGATTATTCAATCCGGTATTTGTAGGCATATTTCCTACAAAACAAACAATGAGAGATGGAAGGATTCTTTTGATTTAGCTTTAGAGATGTTTGACGAAGCAAGAGTGATAGTTAATCTACTGGAGGAACAATGAAACTTACTTACGAAGAAATTGAAATAATCCGAGATACTTTGGTTTTGTCTAAATTCCTAGACCCTGAAGAAGCCAATACCTTGTGTGATATGGCTTCCAGGTGTCTGGATTTAGAGTATGAATTTACACCTCGATCACCTCACCACGGAACTCAAACGAATCCTCACCAAACTTGAGAGCTAATTCTGGTTGTAAAAGGGTTCCATTCTTATAAGTTAAAACAGCGAACCCTGATTAATAGTTGTAGTTAAGGCATGTTTGGCCACCATCTATTGCCTTTTCTTACATTCTCTGTAAATTCCATTACCTGAAGATTCGCCTCACAATGTAGGCCGCAAACTATGTCAGAGGTTAATGGAACAATATGGTCAACAGTCCATTTCATTCCGGACTGCGAAGTTTTGCTGACAGCATCTAAGTAAAAAATTGCCATAGCGTCCTTGTTTGCCCACTTTGGCGTTGCCTTCTTTTTCGTTGCTTGCCTTCTCCTGACCCGCTCCATTTCTACATGTTTATTGCGGTCTGCCCAGGATTTCCGAATTGCAACAACACGCTCTTTATTTTTTTCTCTCCACGCTTTGTTGGATGCTCGTTTTTTTGCTAGTTTTTCTTCTTTGGTCTGCGGTATTCGATGGCTACGTTTATTTTTGTCATACCACTCTCTAAGCCTAGATAAATATCTTTCTTTGTTTTCATTCGCCCACTTGGTTGAATCTTGAATGTGGCAAGGCTTACATCTTGGTCGATGCTTTTCCCCCATTCTATGAAATGAGGAAAGCGGTTTTATTTCTCCGCACTTAGTGCAAACTTTGGTAAACTGCTCAATAGCCATCGTAACCTCTCGCACAGGTTTCATGGTTAGGGGAGCGATGCTCTAACATCGCGTTCCCCGACATTTTACTGTATTTTTATACAGTTATACATTAATTATCTCTCCCCTAAATTCAAATGATTTATCGTCAAACCGTAGAGCCAATTCCGGCTGAAGAAGAACCCCATTTTTATAGGTCAAAACTGCAAAACCGCTTTGCCAGCACACCTTACGCCCCTCAAGATAATTAACAAACTGCGGGTCTCTACATGAGTCTGCGGTCATTCCATGCCTTACCGCATACCTTCTGCCCCTTCTATCGTCGTAGGCTACAACATCAGCTCTATGGTCGTGTCCTGTAACGATATTCACACCAGACTTTAGGGTATTGTTGTATCCGGCGTGAATTCCACCGTTTTCCCTATGTCTGATTTCTGTATGGCTTTGCTGGCCTTCGTTTACGGTAACAAACCAAGCAGGTGTCCACTCAGGTATGTGGTCTTTAAGATGCACGCCTTTTAAGTTCCTCAACTCCGGTAGGTTCGCAGCAATCCTACTTTCCATCCTTAAGTCGTGATTACCTGCTGTCCAGATTCTCTTTGAGTTAGGAGAGGCTTCTAAAATCTCCTTAGACCTGTCCTGGACTGCTTCTATTTCCTCCGCGACAGAAGGTTTAGACTCCCATCCAATCGACGGAAACCGGCTAATAGAAGACCCGTCAAAAGCATCACCATTCCATATTAAAGCAAACGGTTTTAACTTTTTGGCTAAGTAAACAAAAGCCCTGTGCATAACAGGAATGTTATCCGGCCAGTAATGTTGATCTCCGGCTACTAGAATAATCCCGTTCTTTACTTTTAACTTAACCTCAACGCGGTCAGCAGTAACTAACATTGACTGGTCGTATTTTTTCCTATGAAGCACGTCTACTGTAGGAAGAACTATCCCCAGTCTTTTTTCTATACGCCTACGTCTTGACCGCACATTTGCTTCATGCGAATCAAGATGTTTTGCGACCTCTGAAGTAGATTTATATTTATTCCATGTTTCAACGAATTCTTTATCACTACATGGTTTCTTCATATGCCACCGTTCCATCCCATTTCTTTGCAAACTATCTCAGCAAGAGCCTCAAAGTTCGCGTCGTGTAAGTGATGATCGCAGTCCGCGTTCTGCTCAAGCGCAGCATGGATCATTTCATGTGCGACTATCTTTAATACTTGTTCGATTGTTTTTGCTTTTTTATTTACTACTAAGACTTGATCCGGCCAGTAATAAAGCCCCCAAAACCTATCCATGTTGAGAGCTTTAAACCTTACTTTAACAGGAAGTCGTATGTCTTTGAAAGCAGTCTTTTTTAGAAGATTGTAAGACGCTTTAATAGACTGTTCAGTAACAAGCATGTTACCCCATTAGATATATACTTCGCTCATCTTTGCGTCTTTTAACTAAACCAGGCAGTTCCCGACCACCGGCTTTAGTCCACATCATAAACGAATTTGCTGCGCCCTCAAAATCACCCCGATTATGTTTCATCCTGATCGTAGACCTTTGTAAATTCCCAAGTCCTACGTTAAAACTAAAGGAAACCAACGCATCAAAGCGAGACTGAGTAAGATAATTAGGGCACAGTCTAAGAATACCCCTCTCAAAACGCTGTAAATCGTCTTTAAGCAGCTTGTCCACTTCATCTGGGGTCAGCACCCTATCCCAACCTTCCGGTATCGCCAGAGCCTTCCTATCCTCGAATTTGACGGATATATGAGACTGGTCTATTACGTGGCCTACGCCGACAGTCCAAAGCAAGGCGGGACAACGGTAAGGTTTTAACTTTATGCCTTCGTGATGCTTAATAACCCTAATGGCTTCAGGGCTTACGTTCATTTCTTACCAAACGCTTGGGTTCCAAACCAAAAAGCCACCACGGAAGACCAGATTAACTGGGTTTCGTCATCCCAGAGTTGATCTAACATTACGGTGAATTCTGCGCCCATCTTCCAGGCGTATACAAACCCAGCGACTTCTACAAAACAAAATAAGATAAACAAACCGTAGGTAATAGCTGGGCGAACCATAGCCCTAGCGTTGACAACCCACTGACTCGCACCTTTACTGATGTCAATGTCGTGCTTGTAAAGAGACTCGCGCTCTTGAACCGCTGTCTGTAGGGCGATCTGGTCAGTCCTGATTTCCTCTACTTTCTGTTGAGACAAGAAGCCTAATTTCATGGCTTCTAACTCTTTCTCCCTCTGAATTTGAGCCAGAGCTAATTCATGCTTCTTATCGGACTTATCCTGGAAGAAATCCAACAGTTTAGGAAGTCCACCGGCTAAGAAAGATGTAAGAGTAGAGATTAAAGTAATCATTTTTTTGCTTTCCTGCGAACAGGTTTAACAGTTGTTTTATTCATACTCGCTTTGATTCCGAGATATAAATAACAATACGCGATTATTGCGATACCTAAGTCTTTAAGAATCCACAAAGGAGCGTCAGCGTCACTAGGAGACACACCTGTATGAATAAACTGGACATTCCTAAAAGCCTGACAAACAAGACCCACAACAGCAACAATTAAACCTACCTTATGCCAAGCAGGATATAGGCGCATCCTCTCAGACAACGCACCACAAAATATAATTACTGCTGTTGTAAGATCAATAAACGTGACTAAGTAAAATAAAGCGGTAGAACTCATTTGCGCGGCCTTTTAACTTTAGCCTTACCTCTGAGTTCATTCGCTACTTGTAAAATGTCTTGGTTTTCTCTTTTGTCGAAGAAGTTTGCGACGAGTGATATAACACCGACAGACAGAACACCGATACAATAACCAATACCCAGAGCAGTATCCGCTTCATTTATATCTACCCCTAGTTGCTTGGCTACCACACCACCTAAAGCAAACGCAGCAGCCACAGCAATGCCACCGATGATTGCTCCAGCAGCAAGTTTGCCATGTTGATGAAGTTTCTTAGGTTGCCAAAAAAACGAGATAGATAAACCACCAAAGAATCCTGCGATTCCGGTGAGTGCTTTACCTGCGGATAAACTACTGCCGATTGTTGATATTGGTTCGCCCATGATTATCTCGGTATTAAGTTAACAAGACTAAATGCAGCGGCACTAGCTCCTCTTGAACCAAGAGTACTAGAATAAGAAATCATCGCATCTAAAATTAATCTTTTCTTTAAAGACAATCTTTCATCAGACGGAAGTCTAGATGCCTCTATTTTTCCTAATTGAGCAGTAATAAAATCAGACTGTTCTTTTGTAATCATGTCAAATTTTAATAAAGCAGGGGCAATAGTCTCTTGAAATTTCCTTTGAGATCCAACTACAGGAAGCTCAGAAGCAATTTGTCTAACGGCATCAAAAACAGCGCCCCTAGCAGCTGCTGATTTAGTAATAATTGGAGCAGCAGTATTCCATGCGTTCATGTCTCCACGCTCAATAAGCGTCCTTACATTCTTTAATGGCCCAACAGAGCTATTAAATATTTTATCTGCCGCATCAGCTGCCTCTTTTGTTACAAGTCCTGCTTGTTGTTCAAGTGCAGTTCTTTGCAACTCTCCTCCAGCAACAAGTTTTGTTGCTCTACGCTCCGCTTCTCTTTCTAATTGACTAGGTAATGCAGCTTGCTGCCTAGTCAAAGTATCAATACCTTTATCTAGACTAAGAATAGTTCTCTCTGATTTTTCTAATGCATTACGATACTGAACAACAGAATTTCTTACTTCTGGAACAGCTGATAAAAAATCTCTATTCTTAGTTAAAAAAGCGTTTATTTGTTTTGATGTTGTTAATTGGCTAATTTGGCTTGCTACATAATCTTTAGCGCCAGATAAAGCAAACTCTTTCTCACCAACCAAAGAAATTAATGAATTAAAAGACTTTGGACTTTTAAAGAAATATGAAGGAATAGAAGCCGGATCAGATTTAAGTTGATCCAAATCACCTGGGTCTCTACCAGCAATTTTCTTACCGTATTGCGAATTAAAGACCTCTAATCCTTCTTTTGATAAAGCATAGTTATCAAGCAATTCAGATTGCTTGTCACCGGCATACTTCTTTTGAATATTAGATAGTTTTCCGTAATACTCCCTAGCGGTTGCGGCATCTATTGCAGCATAACCTTCTGGAGCATTACCCCTAAAAACTTCTCCCAATAAACGCCTAGCATCATCTATTGCCTGAAAAGAGATATTTCCCTTTGGAATTGAAATGTTATCTAGTATTCGTTGAAATGAATTAGCAACGTCAGCAGATCGTACCCCAGGTTTTGTATTTTTCTTTAAATCGCTTACTAATGATTGGTACTCAGGTAAAGAGTTAACAAATACGCCAGAAGATTCTTTATCTGCTACCACTTTATCTACAAGAGCCTTTGTTTCATTATATTTATTTGCAGCAGCGGCACGTTCAGCAGTTTGTCTTGCAACAGATATATTTTGAAGATCAGAACCAATTTCTGAAAAATTACGAGGATTTCCAATAGAAGATAATGCTTCTTTGGATTTATCAATAATAATTGTTTTTAAAGATTCTAAATATTGAATGTTGTCTGATTTTGCTTTTACTCCGACACGTGCTTTATTAATAGCATCATTTATCTCAGCTTGAGCCGCCTCATTAGCGCCATTCAATACGTTTAAAGATTCTTCATATAACTTATTAGCTTTAAATGCAGCTTCTTCTTTTATCTTATCTGCACCTCTTGTTAAAACAGGAGCGATTTCTTCCATTGCCTCACCTGGCTTTCTGCTTCCCATAAGTTCAGCAGTAAGAGAGGCAAAGTATGCCCTTTGTTCGTCTGTTAATGGTTTTCCAACTCTTTGTTCAACTTCTCTGGAGGCGGCTTCTATGGCAGGAGCAATTTGATCTGCGCGGACTCCACCTGTAATACCTTTTGCACCAATAAGCAATTTTGCACTTCTTCCTAATGCAACATATGCAAGCCTTGCAAACTCAGGTGTAATACCACCAGCAATAAACCTAGCCGCTTCAGCGGCTGCTTGACCAGTACCAAGTCCTTCAGCAGTTTTACCGGCCATTTCCGAAGCTACACCGCCAATAAATCCAGAAATAGCTCTTCCAGTGGCAGGAACATTACCAGCAAGTTCCCCAGCATATGTAAATCCAGCCCCAGAAACTCGCGCGGCTGGGGATGGCATTGATGATAAAAATCCTCCAAAACCTTTTAATAGGTAAGGCGCAGCAACTCCACCAGCAGCGCTCAAAACACCTGCTCCAGCAACATCAGCGGCAAACTTTTCAAGCGGAACTTCTCGTTGAGGGGTTGGTTGCTTTTGAATACCTGTTACTGCACCACCCTCCGTAGAGGCAAATAACTCTTTCGCCCTTGCAATTACTTCTTCGTCACTGGCTCCAGCAGGGCCAACTATTACTCTAATTTTTCCGCTTGGATCTTCAACTTCATAATCTTGCTCGGCCATATATATGCCCCTTATTATCTACGAACGCGCCAAGTTCCAATAGCACCAGTATCTTGTTGTTTTGCTGCATAAGATTTAAGTTCTGGATATTCAAATAATGATTTTGCACCTTCGCCTGTCATCCATGCGTTTTCAGCGCCATCGTAAGTTTTATTTTTGCTCCACCAATCATCCCAAAAGTTACGTTGTTTTATATCTCGTTTCAATTGCGCCTTAGCAACATTAATAATAAATTTATTAGCTTCCGGTGTGTTTCCAAGTTGCGCTCCAGTTGCAGTTATCCTTTGAGCATCAGCTTCAGTCTGAGGGCCTTTTTGTTCAAGTTGTTTCTGTAAAACAGCGGCCTGAGAAGCGGAATAAAAAGTTTGAGCATTAGTGGCAAATTTTGCGGCATCTTGAACACCTAATGAAGCAAGAACAGATGCTGCTGCTTTTTGCGCCGGTGCGCCAAATCCTGTTTTAAATCCTTCATCAAGGATACGTTCTTGTATTTCCAATGAAGGTAAAGATTTAACAGCAAGACCAGCTGCTGATGAAACATTTTCATATTGTTTTACTAACATTTCACCGCGTTTTGTTTGCTCCGATCTTTCTTGTGGAGGAAGATTAACGCTTACAGATGCTCTAGGTTCTCTAGTCTTAAGGATGTTAATCCTTTCTTGCACATCTTCGTATCTTTGTTTATTTCTTACAGGGTCTAATGCGTCTCGTTCATCCAATAGTTTTTGAAACTCAGTTCTTGATTCTGCTTTTTCAGGTTTTTCTAAAGCCGATAACTGTGCTGTAATTCCAGCAATGGCCTCAGACTTGCCTTCTGTTTCTTCTGGCAAAGCCTTAAATTTTTCTAAGTTTTGTTTAAGTGCTGAAATATATTGAGCCTCTTGAATACTTGTTGGAGTTTGTTGAGTGCGCTCACGCGTTGCAGAAGCAACTCTTTGCGCTACTAACGACTGAGATTCCAATGCCTTTCTTTGCAAATCACCCAATGCCATTGCCAAACGCGGAATTCCCATTTCTGAGGCGACTTTTGATGCTTGAGCAATAGATTCAGGATTATTCATGTCAACATTTTTAAGAATCTGCTGCTGTTGTGCAATCATCCTTAACTGAGGGTCTTCAGCACCTAACAAAGTGCCAATCCCGCGACCAAGACCCATGCCAGCGGAATAGAATCCAGCAGACGCTTGTTGTAATGGACTGAGTTGAGCAAATTGCATTGCTGCCTTCTGATCTTCTTCAGCCTGAGAACGCTGATACATCTCAGGAGTAAGACCGAATAAACCGCTTATGATTGAGTCTTGTGCCATGATTAGTTCTCCAATCCGCCAATGGCGAGAGGATTGTAACTTCCACCAGAAAAGTCACTTACATAAGGATTTCCAGGCATATCAGGTAAGTATGAATATGGATCAAAACTTCCTATAGTAGGAGCCGCACCTGTAGAACCTCCACCAAACCCACCATACCCACTCGCAGTCCTACCTAAACCTTGAAGGAAACCACCCATCGGGCTTAACTCTTGCGCTTTTTGAAGTGTTTGTGCTGCACTTATTCCTCCGAGCGCAAGTGCTTGTGCGGCTTTTGGATCAAGCGCAATTCTATTTCCTAGATTCACGCCCATAGTAAATGGTTCCATACCAAGAGCCTCAATCTGTCCAGCAGTGCCAAGACCAGTCGTAAACGGAGCATAAGCACCAGTCAGGCCTTGACCATAACCACCTAACAGACCAGCACCGGTTCCAAACAGTCCAGCACCAAACGCAGTCTGTTGCTGACCGGCTTGCATGGCTTGAGCCGCCAACTGAGCGTCTTGTTGGGCTAAAGCGTTATAGTAGGCTTCCATCTCAGGAGAGGCCGCACCAAGACCGGCAGCGCCGCTAGGACGGGCAGAAGTACCGCCTACAGCTAATCCACCCCGACCAGTCTGGAATAAACGGTTTTGCAGTTGAGCAAATTGGCGCTCTCTGGAAGGCGCTAAAAGCTCTTGTTGCTGTGCAATATACCGTTGGGCTGCTTGTTCAGGAGACTCTGCGAGATACTGTTGGCCTAATCCAAACAGTCCAGTAGCGGCTGTTTGTAAGGGGGCGTAAAGACCAGGGGCTTGTTCAGCAAATCCAAGACCCTGACCCGTAAGAGCCATAATCCTATCTTGATAGGCTTTAAGCTCAGGAGAGACTGTATATCCAGCAGAGGATACTCGCCCAGTCGTAGGATCGTACCCAAATTGAGATTGACCGAACCTAGTCGTAATACCGATAGGTCGGAATCGAGCTTCTTCAGCGGCAATCCTTGCGGCTTCAGTTTGAGCAGCAGCAGAAGTAGCGGCTGCATCCCTAGCGGCAGATGCTTGCTCTTTTGCTCCCATAAACCCCAAAACGGGGCCGACAATATCACCCATAATTTTCTCTCCAGAGATACAGCTTTCTAGTTATTCCATCTAAACATTTGTGATTCTCAACTACCTCAAAACCTGTAATCAAAGACCATTTGTACATCTTTTCATCGTCTATAAACGGCATTGCGTATATATCTTGTTTCTGTTTTCCAGCCCAATCATTCCAATCTTTAACAAACTCTTTCTTTATCTTTTTTGTCCATTTAAATACATCCATGTGGACAAATAACAAACCATTTACGTCTTCTGTGTAGATAATGTAATCATCAGTTTTAATTACAGGTATCTTCAAGCAGTCCGTTTCCACATATAAACAGTAATGTATGGTTGATAATTAGCATTTGTGCCACTTGAACCAGTTGTACTATTTGAAACAGTAATTCCTGTGACAGCAGTAGATGTTGTCGTACTAGTAGAAGCAGTAGTAGAGTTAAAATCTGGCCCTGATGTGCTTCCATATACAAAGGCATCACGACCTACATCTAAATAAGCATGAGAATGAGATGGGTCTGTAACAGTTGCGGTGTGAGTGTGGCTGACAATGATTGCATCAGCACTACCGCCCGTTTCTTCAGCAGCGTCAAACAACGCATTGGTTGAGTCAAAACCAACGGGTACGCGACCAGCGCCAAAGGCCGTCCAGGTGCCAAATCCAAATAAAGTTGCGGGGTTTGTTGCGTTAGTAGCGTTTGTATAAATAGAACCAACAGGATACAAGGCTTGCAAAGCTGCCTGAACGAAAGCAGTTGTAGCTAAAGAAGTATCGTTATCACCGTAAGACTGAGTAACACCAACAGCACCAGAAGGAAGCGTTACGGTTCCGGTAAACGTAGGGCTCGCCGTGTCTGCTTTTGTAGATATAGCAGTAGCAATGTTATTGAATTCTGTGTCAATCTCAGTACCTTTGACGATCTTATTAACATCGCCAGCAGATAGAGAATCTTTTGTTGCAAAATTCGTGCTTTTTACATAATTTGACATGATTGTTCCTAGCTAAGTTTTCCGTTCTTGGCCTGAATCTCGATTTTCTGAATACTCAATGCAGCGCCGTTAATGTCTGACTCGTAACCTGTTTGAACTAATTTACCTGTTCCAGTACCAGATACGGTTAATGTCTGAATAAGTTGTCCATCACTGTAATACGCAACAGGTGATCCATTTGCACCATATTCAGCAATACCATATTCATAAATGCCTTGAATGGGAATTTGTGCGTTATCTGATAAGTAATTACTACTTAAATCAAATGCCCACTTAAAAGTGACGTATTGATTAGTTCCACCAATAACAACAATGGAGATTCTTTTAAGTACAGATGTTTGAGATACGTTACCTAAATCTGCGTAGTTGGTGTAATACTGCATCCTGTATGAAGAACCGTCATCTTGGTATCCGGTGTATTTCATTACATAACCAGTTTTACCTAATAACAGATCGCCATTTGCTTTGGAGTAAAGAGCTTTAGGGTCGATAGAGTTCCAAACAGTAACCCTGGAGGAACCGTCTTGTAACTGACCTCTAGTATCAAAACAATAAATTTGTTTTACAGAAGGTAAAGTAATCAGATAAAAAGCGTTTCTCTCAGAGAATACAGACTTAATCTTTGTTAAATCTTCACCTGAGACGATATTCATCAAGTCATTTCGTACATTCTTGGAAAGATCGCGGAATGGAAGTGACTTCTCTTGAATGGTTCTAAGTAAAGAACGAACTCCAGTGTTTGATAAAAACAACACATCAGTACCAATAGACTTAACGCTGTCTCTAGCGATACATCCTGTACCTATGATTGCGTCATCAATAACCAAGTCAGCAGGTGTCGTTGCGTTTTTATAGACAAGAATCTGATTCTTGCCAAAGATAAACAAGTATCCGTTATGAGATGCAAGAGCTTGGATTTCATCAACACCCTCACCCCAAACCCTAGATACATCAAGACTTCCTGCGGTTCCGGTATCCCAAATGTGTCCGGCAAGAAGATCAGAGAACGAAAGCGTAACTTTATTAGTAGAGGTATTGGCTACCCATAATCTACCATAAGCACTTAAAGCGATATTCGCACTAGGGACAGTACCAGAGTATCCGGTCTTTTCAGAGACTCTGCGATACGTTGTATTACTTACAGCAGGATCATAAATTAACGGGTCATGTCCTGTCTGAAAGAAGTATGCGATATTGTTTAATGTCGCAATACTCCAGTTATTAGCAGTAATTGTAGGGGCAGAACCACCGCCGCCGTAAGTAAGTTCAACGACAGCATTACTGGAGTTAAGTTTGAATAATTTATTATTGGCAGCAAATAAAACAGTTGACGTACCATCAGATTCAATAAGTTCATGTAATGCTTGAACTTCGTTAGAACCTAAAGAACCAGAACTAGAGTTTACCTTTGCGTAACCTTTTCTTGATCCAATACGGCCATATTGGTCAATAATACAATTCGTCGCATTTAAAGCAAAACCAGCAGCTAAGTCTAAAGGAGAGTCTTGGGTGTTTAATCCGAAGAACCCTGGGGCTGCGATAGCAAATATTTGAAGTGGTTGCGCCATTAGATAGCAATAAACTCTTGAGATTCAGGATAACGAGTGGCTTCTAAAGCAATGTAATCAGAGAGCATTTGACGATAAAGAGCATAAGCCTCAGAACTGTTAAGACCGCCATCTTCACCGCGTTCGACTAAAGCCCTAGCGTATGCGTTTTGAATTACAAGATCCTCTGATACTTTAATAACAGTAGAATCTGAAGACAATTCAGCTTGGGGAATAATCAGCGAGAATTTAAGAGAGTAAACAGTATCAGGAATAGGGAATACGTTTACTTTCGTATCGTAACTACCGTCTACTCCGTTAAAGGCAAAATAAGTAGGGATATTCTGAGCAGGAGTTCCAAAGCTCAAATACCGATTCATCTCAGCAAATGAGATGTTTTGCATAGGAATTTCAGATGTAACATTCAATACATCAGAAACGCGGAATTTAGATCCGCTTCCAGTAACAGAATATGAACTAACTCCAGCAGAGGTAGTTACTGTTACGTTAGTGAATAATGCGTTCCAGTTAAACGCATCCTCTATTTGTCGTTTTGCATCGTTTACAAATCGACCAATAAGAGTAGAGTAAGATGTTTGCGTGACGGTTGATACCTGGACTTCACGGAGCCTGACCAGAACATCATTAACCGCTTGTAAGTATGTTTTGCTCATTCTCTTTGATTGCCTTTAAGAACAAATGTCATTGCAACGGCGAAAGCACTACCTGCTTCTGGAGTTACTCTAACTTGATCGCCTTCCTCCAAAACTATATAAGAGCCACCATCCAATTCAAGATAGTCTTTAGCGTTAAATGTATATTGGCTCAAAAGATCATAAGAAACGGCGGTGCTGGAGTCATACCAAGTTAAAGTTATATGCTTGGTAGATCCACTTGTATTGTGGATATAAGTAAGGTTCCATAGCGCACGATAACCTGTCGGCACTGTATAAAGTGTCGAGGTTGAGCCAGCAGTCGGGGTTGCGCCTACAGAAAGTTCCCGCATCAGAATCCCTTAAATATCAGTAAGGAGGCCCGATGCGGGTTGTCACCTAGAGGTTTTGCAGAGAATACCATAAATCAAAAGCAAATCACCACTTAACCCTTGAAGATATAGCATTACACATTTCAATAAATTTATCTTGAGGGTACTTATTTTTGCACATATTGACCATAATATGAACCCATTGAATATTACCTACTTTATAACCTTTTGATGAGTCAATTCTGTCAAGACTTGCAGTACATTCACCATAATTCATATTTAGTTGCCAACCACTAAGAGCACATTTTCCTGTATAGCAACCAATAAAATCTTTATAGTCAATATCCCACTCAATACCTCTTGTATTTGCTAATTTCCTGAATCTGTTATAAAGCCTTCTCTCATTGCCAATAGGCAAGTTTTCAGAAAATCCTTTAGATTTTGCAACACATTTTTTGCATTGCCAATCAGATAGTTGACTCTGTTTTGCGTGATCCTTTCTGGTATATGCCTGCTCAATTCCACAACAAGAGCAGCGAGAACACCATTTTCCATCGCTGTTTTTATATATATCAACATTGCTTAAAATATTGCTGTAATGTACCTTGCAATACCTACAGTTTTCTTTTTTAAGCATCCTAAGTGCACTGGCTTTTGTAGAAAATAAACTGGCCTTTCCGCACTTACAAACAGCCTTCCATTTTGTTTCGTAACGCTCAACCCTGGAATCCAATATTGGAAGCATAATAAACATATCCCATACCATTTAACAATGGTATCAGTATAGTCCATTTTACCTTTGAACTCCACCAACCCGCGGATAGCTTACCTTTAGCAATGTTTTGTGCGTGTCTTGCTTTAAATGATTTCCGTCGAGCTTTATCTGCTTCTGATTCTCCAGCTTTGGCGGGAGAGCCAGATACACCTTGTTGACCAAAACGAATCAATTTAACAGTATCACCAGACTTAGCCAAAACAGCATGGCTTTTAGTCGGATGACTTGGGGTTCTCTTTGGTTTGTTAAAACCTTGAAACTGCTCTTTACCCCTTTTAATCATTATCGACCTCTTTTAACAGTCTTTTTGGCTGCTTTAAACGCTTTCGCAGTAGGTGCGCCCTTAGTTCCAGGCTTTCTCATTTTCTCACCGCTACCAGCGGCGATCCTAGCGCGTTTAGCATGGATATTTGAGTAGAGTCCTTGTTTCATTTGCGCTTCTTTGCCATTCCAGCTTCAGAGAGAGCAATAGCAATTGCCTGTTTTTTAGATTTAACTACTGGGCCTTTCTTTCCAGAATGTAGACTTCCGGCTTTATATTCCCGAAGGACTTTAGCTACTTTCTTCTGACCTTTCGTTGCTTTCATATTTGCCTTTCGTTATGGGGCCACCGACTAACCAGGCATCGCAAGTACGGTCGGCAGCGCACTTGAAATGGAACAGTTCACAGTATCCTAATTTAGCTGTTTCAATGACCTGTTCTTCATATTCCATAGGGCTTTTTTCTTCGCCTTCCATGCCATTTTTAATACATTCAAGCATCTCAGGGGTTTGAATAAAAGCAGCGCAATTCCCACAGCGCATAGTCTTAACTTGATCGGTGGGGGTGTTATACATCTTGGCTTTTTTAAGCCAAAACGCATCATTAGGTTCATTAGGATTTGCAGGGCCGTAACCATACTCTTTAAAAGCATGATTCCTGTTTTTAAGGTTAATTTCTACGTCCTGAGTAGCAATAGGACATTTAGACCCAAACAATCCATTTTCCATAATTAACCCGATTTCCGTGGTCGGCCAACTTTAACTTTAGGAGCTAAAAAAGGGATATTTACCCTTTCCTGTGGTTCTTCCTTTTCTTCATCAATACGGACATAACCGGCGTGTCCTTTCATTGATTCAATATCGTGCGGTAAAACAAACTCAACTGTATTGCCACTTTGTAGACATTTATAAAGTGCCATATTTCCCTCTCAAAAGAAGGAAGGGCTACCTTTCGATAGCCCCTCCAACTAATTAGGCCGGAACAGCCAGAGCGTAGGCGGAGCTAGAAGTAGCCACACCAGCGCTTCCCGACGTACGCATCGCCTTAACACCGTACAGGGTATCGGCGGTGTACAGCGTAGCCAGATATTCCTGTTTGTATTGGGTTTGCGAACGGATACCGACTTGCTCAACCAGAACCATCGAGTCACGATGACCCATCAGGCAGATACGATCCGCACCGCTGTTACCCGCGCCGGTGTCGGCGTTGGAGGTAACGAACACGGGCATACCGTACAGGTTGCCAATTTCACCATTACGGATGGTGTTGTTGGAACCAGCCTCACCAACGAACGCTTGCTCAGTGTAACGAGCGAGGCCCATCAGCGTATTGCGGCTCGACGGCGGGATGATGAAGAAACGACCGTCCATCGGAACGTCGTTGTCATCAAGACGCTGAATCGTGCGACGAATCGCAGCGTCCGTCAGAGCAGCAGCGTTCGAGGTCGTGCTGTTGTACGCGGTCGTGCCATCCGAACCGATGTACGCTTTGGTCGTGGTGTTCGACGTAGCGTAGTCGTTCGTGCCAACGGTAGCGCCGTTGAAAGCGCGGCCCAGGCGGATCAGGTCGGTATCGACTTGACGAGCCAGAGCGTAGCCAGCGTCCTCCGTGTAGAACGAACGCAGCGAGGACAGGGCTTGAACTTCAACGATGTCTTCGATCAGGCGGCTATATTCGTAGTGCTTGTCGATCAGGACTTGCACTTCGTTTTCCGTCGCGGCAATCAGGGTAACGGCGGTCGAAGCAGCTTTGGCCGAGGCCGAACCACGGGTGGGCGAAGGAACGTGAACGGTGTCACCTTTCTTGCCTTTGTAGTTCATGCGTTTGACCAGATTGGCCGCAACAAGGTTTTTCTTGTATGCGGCAACAATCTCATCACTCCAGATTTCCGGAATGAAGGTTGCTGCGGTGGTGGTGGTTACTGCTGGGGTAGGGAAAGCCATAGTTAATTCTCCTTAGATTATTTAACTCTGCCCTCTTGATATGCTTTCATGATCTCATCGCTGAGAGCTTCATATCGTTGAGGGTCAGTCATTTTTAAACGGATCAGGTCAGCCCTACGGTAGACTCGACGCGAAGACTCTCCAGAACCACCGGTATCAACGGATGCGGCTTTAAGACTTTGCTTGCGGACTTCTTTACCATCATTTTCCGTTTGCTTTGACTTAATTGAACGCAACGCTTTATAGGTGGATAACAATTCATTAGCACTGTCGTAATCAAACTCACCGTCTGCTTTAGCGTAAAGCCCAAGACGTACAGGGCTTTCTTTAACCCAATTAACAAAGTCATTGTTTTGAACAATGTCAACGTAATCAGGATGGTCTTTGCTGAGTTTTTGTTGAATCTGCATCTTTTTAAACTCATACGTGGCCTGTTTTGCAGCTAAAACATCAGGATGTCGATCTACAGTATTCTGAATAGCTCTTTTCGGGTCTTCAAAGAAATCTACTTCAGGCTCTTGCTGCTGGATGTTTTCTTGATTCTTATTGATATTCTGTTTAATGAGTTCATCAGCAAGTTTGCGGACTTCACCGACTTCTTGAGCTTGTTTCCCAATGAGCTTTTCAGCCTCCTGGTGCATTTTAATAATGTCATCCAAAGACTTACCCTGATACTTCTCAGGGATTTCATTAGAATTTTGCTCTACGGTTTCTTCCAACTTTGCTGGTTCTTTTTCATCAATCGTATCAATTTCAGTATCAACTAACATTTTTTTATACCTTTCCTGCCGCTATGGGTTGTAGGAGATTAACTCGCCAATAATTGGTTAAGAGTTAGCTTTCTGTTCCGACTTTAACTTTTCACGATGAATCCGATCAAATCTGCCATGAGCAGAGGGAAAATGACCAGACCATCCTTCCAACTTAAAAGACGGAGCAGAGATTAGGCGCGAAGCTGTCGCGCCGCAGTCACACAGAACGCTATTCTGTTGATATTCAACGTAGCGATCTAATTTATGCCCGTTTTCACAGGCGAATTCATAAATACGTTTCATTTTTCGTTAAGTTCTTCGTAAGCTCTTTCACTTATTTGTTTAAGATTCTTTAACCAAGTAAGTATAGAAAGCTCACCTTTCTTATACTGTAACTGAGACTCACTCTCAATAACTGATATATTGTTCAAAGCATATATCATATTATCAATATCTTCAACAAGGTCTTTCCATCCTTCAGTTGCCATCATGGAAAACCTGTCTTCGTAATACTTTTGTAGTTCAGGAGTCATCTTTTTCTTTTTTCTCTAACGCAGTTTTTAACATTCCATAGAAGGCATCTCGGCCAACCTGTAATTGATCTACGTTAAACCTGGCAGAAGCTAATTTACGATCTAAATCTGCTACATGATTCACAAGAATCTGTTGCTCTTGAGTTAAATCTTCAAACTTATATTCAACACCGTCAATCGTAATGGGGGTTTTTTCGTTTTTTCCCATTTTGATTCTCCTTTTTAAAAAATTTACGGCAAGGTTTTTACATAGTTTTGCGCTTGCTCGACACTCATCGGCGTACCATCGGCATCCTGAAGCTCCGCTTCACCCGCTAGAATTTGAGTCTTGAAGTTGGCGTAGTCAGTGTTGGCGGGGTCGAAGGGAATGAACGCAGTATCAGATAAGCGTTGAACGCTTTGACCGTTTTTTGTGATTTTGTAGGTGTTCATGTCTATAGCTCCGCAGATGAAACAGCAAACCCCCAGTAATAAGCCCCAGCAGTCATGCCTGAACTATCCAATCTGGCAAACCCACTATCCCCGACACCCCACGGCTGCGTAACCGCGAAATCAGTGTTACCAGAGTTAGCCCAAGAGCCAGCGGTATTGTTGTATGAGTACAAAGTCAGGGTTGGGGTGGCTCGCTTTGCCTGCTTAAATGACCACTGAGCGGCGATATTAGTCGTACTTGCTGCAATACCGATAAGCGCGCCAGCAGTTGGGCTGCCGGCACCGGGTACGTCCCCTTGGTTATAAGTTTTTTCGTAATATCTCTGGCACAAAGCCAACTCACGCCCATAATCCCTGCGCTCAAACGGTGTTGCGACACTGCCGACTTCTAGCTGAACGCCTGAAAGGTAAAATGTAGCGTTAATGGTAGATATAAGAGCAACCGTACTATCTGCCCCAACATTTCCAGCACCAGTCCAAGCGCCTGCCGTTCCTGTGTTATCTACACCACTTCCAAGATTCCAGTAAACTCTTAACCCAATCCCATTATCTGTAAGCCAAGTACCAGAAGTATCTCCAGTAATTGTTATTGTTTTGTATTCAAATGTATTAGCAGATGAAATTGTGTAAGTAAACGGATAAGACCTGTTGTATGCACTATTTACTAACGCACCACTAAAAGTTCCGGTAACGCTAGAACGAACCCAAAAAGATAATGTTACAGTCTTGGCTGATGCGCTTCCAAATCCTAAATCAGCAACATTAAACCCTTCAATAATTTGAGTAACATAATATAAATCTGATGCAGCTATTGATGAATCCGCTGTTGTTACAGTTGCAATCATTGAGTTTGTAAAACCTGTTGGCGCAGTTGTTGAGCGTTGCAATGTAAAAACACCAGCAGATGTCATACCTGACCCAAAAAATCTATCAACCGGAAACACAGTGCTACCAGTAGTGTTTACTGTAACACTCGCCCCAGCATTCCTCTGGTCAATCCGCATGTCACCATTGATGATGCGGTTTCTGAACCCAAGGCTGTTATCTGCGGAGATGTTATTGGAGTTGACGGATAGCGTCGTAAACGCACCAGTGGACGGTGTTGTTGCGCCTACCGTTCCATTGATGTTGATTGAGGCTGTACCCGTCAGGTTTGTAACAGTTCCACTTGATGGTGTTCCAAGAGCGCCACCGTTTACTACAAAAGCGCCAGACGATCCTGTATTTACTCCAAGAGCCGTAACTACTCCAGTTCCTGTTGTCGTTGAGCTTATACCTGCGCCGGAACCATTCCCAATAAGCAATGATAAATTTGTAAGAGTTCCAGACTGAGTAACTAAACCGCTTGCGGTATTAACTGCATTACCAACTGCTGTCAGAACACCTGTTCCTGTGGTTGTTGTAGAAGGGGCCGCGCCAGCTCCATTACCAATAACCAAACCATTAGCAGTCAACACTCCAGATGATGCCCAAGTTGTTCCGCTTGAAAAATATGGAATGCCACCAGAAGTTCCGGCAACAGTCAGGGCAAGCGTTCCTGAACTTGTAATAGGAGATCCAGATACCGAAATTAACCCGCCGGTAAAACTTTGTCCTACTGATGTTACTGTTCCACTACCTTTATTGTTAAATGTAGTCCAATCAGTAGAAGATAAATATCCATTAACTGATGATGTTGCTTGCGGGATAGAAATAGCTGGTGTAGTGCCACCGCTAGAGACAATAGGTGATGTTCCAGTAATCGACGTTACAGTTCCCTGGTATTGATCGTTTGATGTAATCGTAAAACTAGGGTAGGTTCCACTGATTGATGTGGTTCCAGCGCCAGTCAAACTTACTACTTGATCTGGAGAGCTATTTGTAATAACGCCAGTTGAAGTGCTGTAACTGATACCAGTACCGGCACTTAAAGATTGACGAGCGCGTGAGTCCAGATAATAAAGATTTGTACCTTCATTGATATTTGTCGTTGTTAGAGAAACGGCTCCGGTCTGTCCGTTGACAGAGGTTACAAGATTTGACTGGTCGATCTTTTGCCAGACCGTTCCATTGAACATTAACCAATCACCAATCTGCCAATCGGTAATACCGTCCAGATTAGTAGACCCTGCTGTGGATACTACATAGTAATACCCATTTGTTCCTACACCAGAGGCTAATGTAGGCGTATTGGTGGTCGCGTTCCAAGTTCCTTGATACGAAAGCCCTCCGGCTACAGATGCCCAAGATAAAACCGAACCGTTTGTTGTTAAAAACTTTCCAGAATTTCCAGTTTGACTTGGAATTAGATTGTCAATCTGAGTTTGTAGGCTCGCCAAAGTATCAATAACAGTTTGGCTAGTACCACCGCCGTTAGAAATAACTTTAATCTTCTCGGCAAGGTCTTGAGCTACAACTTCTCCAACATTGATCTCTTTTCCAGACGATAAATGAATAACAAGACTGCCATCAAAATCAATGTGAGCATTAACTACAGAAATACCATCCTGTCCATCAGCGCCGTCTAAGCCATTTTTACCGTCTTTTCCGTCACGACCTGGACGACCATCTTTTCCTTGCTTACCGTCTTTCCCATCTTTACCATCTTTACCATCAATACCATCACGACCGTCTTTAATGGAAGCTACTCGTTTTTCAATAGCATTTCCAACATCGTCATAACGAGAGCGAATGTCGCTTTCAATCTTTTTTAACGCTTGAACTACTAAATCAACATTTTCTGCAATTTTACGTTTTTGAATTTCTTTGCTTTGAGCTATTGATTTTTGAACAGACTCAAGAACGGCCATTTTCTGTTCATCATTAAGTTCATCTAAATTTGGCAACAAACTCATTTTAATGCTCCAGACAGTTGCTCAAGAAAATCATTTTCTACTGAACGTAAATTTTCCTGCTTATTTGCCATTTGAAGCTCGACAATCTTAGACTTATTCTTAATGTCGGCTTCTTTTAACATTAACTCAGCGATCTTGACTCGTTTATCGAATTCTTTAGAAGCTAGATCGTCAGAGGTAGGAAGGTTTTTGGTAACTGCTGCCATAGTCTTAGCTTCAATCTCTTTAGGCATGAGTTGAGCTTCGATGGCAAGTTTAGTAGCTTCTGCACGATTCTGTTCTGCTTGAGTAGTATCGACAGCGATTTGTGCTTGTGCAGCTTGAAGTGCGAGTTGTTCTTTCGCCATCTGAAGTTGCTGCATCTCAGGATTAGGCTGAGACATCTGTTCAAGAGTGGCAATTAACTCATAGCGATTAGAGAGACTAGAATTAGCCAGTATGCCTTTGAGAACAATAGGCAGAACAGGCGTGTTGGGGCCAAGTGTTTGTAAAAGTCCAATGAGTTGTTGTTGTTCATATTCCCTAGCAATAATACCCAACGTAGCAGTTGGAATGAATTTAAAGTCTACAGACGGATACCGTTCAGGGTCAAACTGCATGTACCTATAAACGGCTTTTTTGATAAACGGGATTAAGAAATCCTCTTGGAAGTTTACCAGAGTCCGTTTGTATTTTTTAATAATAGTCGCAACAGCAAGAGACATTGACTGACCATCCCTTGCAACTTGAGACACCATACCTTGAGAGTCTAAAGTACCAGTGGCTTGTAAAAGCATCCTCTCAAAGTCTTTAGCGGTAGCGATATTATTACCGTCGGTGTTACCAAATTTGAACGGATATAAGATCTCACTAGGAGCGCCGTTAGTTAAGATTGCTTTACCAGGCTTGACTTCAAACTTCGCACCTCGCGGAAGCCGAGTAGCGTCCATAGCAATCATTGGAGAAGTCGTTAAAGCCAGAGAATCTAAGTGACTGCGGATTTGCGCGTCAATAGCTTTCTGCATGTTATAGGCTTTTTCAACAGTACCGCGACCTAAGAGCCTGTTCGGTACGGTGTCATCCTGATAACAAAGGACAGGACGATCTTTCATCATGTACGGAGATTCTTCAGCTTTTAAAAGAATCCCGTCATTAGCAATAACAACAATCGCTTCTACTAAATTGTCGTATTCGTCTTGTACTGAAGACTCAGGGAATAACTCTACGACTTCTTCTTTTCCAGTTAAAAGCTCTTTAGGGACTAAACCGTAATAAGTTAAGAGTTTTACCTTATCATCACGATACTGCACGACTTCTTGAGTCGGCTCTAACCTATCGTCTTCAGCGGAAGTGCCAATGTCTACTTTTTTATAAATACCGTCTTCCTGACCTTTGACGATTTTGTGAATTGAGACATACTTTTCAATCGCAACACCTAAGCAGTCTTCAATAGACGTACCATTAGGGTCAAAAAGGAAGTTTTTAGGATTTACAGGTACAATTCTTACGCCAATTCGGTCTTTTTCTACTACACCGATAGCGGCTTGTTGTTGGCCTGGGATCTGTTGTGTAGCAGGTTCAAAGGTTTTATCAGTGACTACGACAATCTCACCAATACCAGTACCATAGATTTCAGCCATTAACTCGATCTGGTCAATAGCTTTACGAATTTTGTCTAGTTTGAAGTCTTCATTGAGTTGATTTTTAATCATCTCAACGTCTAACGGGTTTCCGTTTACGTCTTTAATATCGTCTTCAATGTCAAAGAACTCACCTTGACCGAAGATTGCTTCCATAATCTCCGCATGACGAGTCTCTACGGCTTGTTGGGCAGCGGGAGTCACGATACGACTCCTCTCTGAATCCCTCATACGATCTTCTACAGCCCATTCACCACGGAAAATACGTTCGTATTCATCCCAAAGGTCTAAGTAATTGGTGTTTCTGTAGTCTCGCCACCGATCACAATGGTTTACTACAAAAGCAACAATCTCTTTATCTTCCTCAGAGGGTTGCTCAAAGATATTTTCCATATTCAATCCTCATAAACCCGCAATTATGTCTATAGGCTCCCAATCTTCATCCTCTTGAACAAAATAAGAGGTGACTGCCAGTTGATCCATGTAAGCCAAAGCGTCCGGTAGATCGTCATGAACACCTTTTGACGGAAACATCAATAATTGATCAATAAACTCGTCAAAATCTTCTTCTTCGTTTAAAACGATCTTTCCATGCTCAAACCTGCCTTGTAAAGCCCATATAATCCTATCGGCTTTTTTCTTATTACCATGAGTCAAGTCTTCAATGTGACAATATACATTATATTTTCGCATTAAGTCACTGAGATAGGGTAGGACTGCGTTCTTCAATGCACCCCTCTCAATACCTATGTGTACAGGTTTATATTCCTTCACACACTTGAGAATGTTAAAAGCTGTGTCTTTAATGTCCCAACGTCCATGTTCTATTTTTTTAACAAACCAAGTACCTTCGTCAGTGACTTTAACTACAGCGATAGCGGATTCGTCGAGCTTTTTATTGGTACCGTTTGACTTTGAAACGTCTTCAAAACCGGCTAAGTCGCAGGTAATAAAGTAAGATCCCTCTGGTTCTTTGCCATATTTGATCCATTCTTCTTTGAATAAATTACTTCCGGCGTTATCAAAGGAAGCCATGTACTCTTGTTTGAAAGCAAAGGTACTTAAGGTTTTTTTGGCGGATTCGATCTCTTTTGGGTCGATTAAAGGGTTGTCTTTGGTAGTGAAATGCCAAGACTTCCAGTCCTCGTCCTCACCATCCTCTCCTAACTTAAAGAGGTCGTAGAACCAATTACGTCCTTTTGGGGTTCCTATGAAGATCGCTCGGCCTTTTTTATCACTTAGAGACGCTCTAATGACTTGTTCCCAGGCTTCTTGTTTAATATCCGCTACTTCGTCCAAAACGGCGTAAGTTAAAGAAACGCCTCGTAAGGTATCCGGTCTGTCAGCTCCCCTGACATAAATCATGGCTCCATTCACTAGAGTAATGTCCATGTTATTAATATGGCTACTAGAGATTACGTCACGACCGATTTCCATTAAGACATGCCAGATAATCTGTCGTGCTTGGCCGTTAGTAGGAGCGACGTATAAAACAGCACTACCAGCAGGGCATCTGAGACCTTCTATGAGTAAAGTAGTCGCTGCGAGACGGGACTTACCACACCTACGTCCAGCGGCTATGACCTTAAATCGAGCTTTGTGTTGGAAGACTTCTTTCTGCCAGGGGAGAAGGCTAAAGTTAAGGTCAGCCATTATATTGTGCAACCATAATGATATTTTCTTTTGGCTATCAAATACGCCTTTTTTGCATCTTCTATTTTTTCAAATGTTCCCAAATGAATTTCTTTTCCATCAACAACTATTCTTGATCTATAAGGCTTTAATCCAGAGCCTTTATTTTGAACACTAACGCCCAAAACACCTAATTTATTTGATGTCTTTGCTTTTTTAATGTTCTCAACATTATGCTTTTGATGTAATTCTCTTAAATTTGTAATTGAATTATTTGTTTTAATTCCATCAATATGATCTATGTTTTTAGATGGAACAACACCATAAACATATAACCACGCCAATCTATGAGCTAAATAAATTTTATTTTTAATACTTATTTGTAAATATCCTGCCGGAGTTAAAACTCCAGTTACATCGCCAACTTTATATTTCAATTTTGGATGCGTCTTTAACCTAGTAAAAATTCCAGTTTTTTCGTCATAACTTACCTCATTTTTTAAAATATCAATAGATGGATATTGCACGACATTTTCTCCAGTTTACTATTTTTTCATAGTATACTGGGCATCCTCAATATCAGCAATAGGCTTTTCATTGTTTACATCAACATCACCAATTCCAGTAATTCTGATCGTCACCGCACTCCTCTGAGCTTTATCCTTCTCAAACAAAGATACAGGGAGTAATCTATCCATACAGAGTTTAATCATCGCACCTTGATGAGGGTGTTCATCGTTCATTGCTATTTCTAAGGCTTTCTCTACTACGTCTTTACCTCTAGAGCTTATTAAAAGACCTTTTAACTCTTTAAGTTTATCTCCGTCAGTCTTTAAGAGTTCAGGATTGTTCGCAAGCCTTTGTAAGGTTAATTTAACAGAACCCTTAGGTCTACCCTTCTTCTTCGGGATCGTACTAGTAATAGTGCTGTCAGTAGTACTCGTCGCTTCTTCCATTTTTTCTCCTTTGGGTAAGGATACATCAAAAAACGCTTTTTTTGTGGGGAGGGGGCACCTGCAAATTTCTCTCTAGCCATCCACCCCACCCCCCCCTATGTTGCATCGCACCATGAGAATGATTCTCACTCTCACCAGGCCGATCTGCCGACCGACCGACCATGTGCGGGCGAATGTGCGGGCGGATTACCGGCTGCCGACCGATTGCCGGCCATAAAATAAATTTATTCGATCATCAAAAAGTTTCATTAAAAAAAGATTGAACAATGTCGCGGATAATGTTCAAATACTCACACGCCGCCGGACGGTTTCCGGCTTTTCAGATATGGAGACAATCATGCAAACATTCGTTAGCAAATTAGGCAAAACACGGGCCGGCGAACGCAGTCGGATCTGGCTGGAAGGTAAGCGCCTGACAGCTGCTGGATTCGCCAAAGGTATGCCGTTTTCCATTCTTAGCAATCAGTCCGGCGAATGGGTGATTATCCCGAAAGATTCGCAAACTCCCGACAATCACTCAGTAATCAAACACGGCACTATCGCCGGAACAGATCAGCGCCCGATTATCGATACCGTTGGTGCTGCGGTAATCGAAGCTTTTGGGAATGGCAACGGCACTGTCATGGTGCAATACGGTCAATTGTCTATTTCTATCCGAAAAGGGTTTTAATCATGCTTACCCAAGTATGCCAATTTGTGACGCGCACATTCCCCAGACTGGGCGTAGATGAAACGATTTACACCATCAAGATCATGATGGATCATGCGAATGACGATCTTGAATTTTGGGAAAGATCAAGCTTGTGGAACCTGTATAACGCTGCGATGGAAAAGAAGATATCTAACTTGGAGGCAAAACAATGAACAGATTTACTGGAACCGCGCCTGTTGCGCCATGCCTACAGCTAGAAGATACGGAAATGCACGTATGGTTTGAGCGCGACAGGGCGCATGTAGAACTTCGCAACAAAATAGACGATGAGACAATCATCGAATGGTGGGACGATGATGTCGGCCAAGCAGTAGAAGATGGATTCCTGAATCCGCGAAATTGGCATCGTAGCGCCTATGACTATGCGTTAAGTCTAGGTATTTTTCACGACTAGTGCCCGACATGGTGCCGATTACGTCGGCACTGTGGCGCGCATTGCGCCTATCAGATATGGAGAATGTTAAATGACCAAAAAATACATTAAGCAATTCCGCGTGGAAACGAACAAGGGGCGCATTGTCGCGCACTGCGACACGATAGAAAACGCCGAATACCATGCAAGCAAAGGGCGCGGCCGCTGGATTTTTCGCTGGTTTGAAGGTATGTATTGCTGCGCTAAACAGTATTAGAGTGCTCGACCTGGTGCGTCCTACGGGGCGCACTGGGACGCGCATTGCGTCTTACTTAGAGGGTATCAGACATGGAAATCAAAATCGGTGACAAGGTTAGAACAATTCCGTCTGCTTGGCAGCGAATTGCAGGGTATGTAGTGGCAATTCACAAGGATGGCGCAGGATACTCTACCTGTGCATCTGTCTATTGTGGAAAATATGAATCAGTCAAGGTTCCACTGTGCGATTTGCAAAAATTATCTAAATAACCTGGAGGATTATCAGACATGGAACAGTATAACGGCTGGAAAAACTACGAAACGTGGCTAGTCAATCTTTGGATTGATAACGATCAAGGATTCGCGGATACATGGCGCGAACGCGCCGAGGCAGTGCGCGATACTTACGACCTAAGCTGCGAAATGCAACAGTTCTACACGGAACTGGCCGAAACAGAGATTCCAGCTTCCGGTATGTTCGCGGATTTGTTCAATTCTGCCCTGCGCGAGGTGTCTTGGTATGACATTGCCGAGCATTACATCAGCGAACTAGAGCCGGTGGACTAATGGAAACCATAAAATGGCTGTTCGCCTCGTTCATGCTGGCTACCTGGCTGCTGTTCGGGCTATGGGTTAGCCTATGATCGCACTGATCAATGCCCTGATTGTTTTAATAATCATAATTCTCAAGGGTTAACCTAATCGACTCTTACGGGCGCCTTCGGGCGCCTTTTTTTTCGCTCTCAATCCTGGAACGATCATTCTGGATTCGAGAATCGCGAATATGTTAGTGAGTGCTTACTTGTAAGTGAGTGCTAACTTATATGGGCGAGGCGAGGTGCTTCCCGTCCCTCTTTTCTTTTAACCTTATCTACTTTCTGCTATCACCTGCTAGCATCATGCTAGCGTCTTGCTAGCTCTTTGCTAGCGTCTGCTATCCTTCTATAGGATCACTTATAGGCTATTCTACCCTTCGGGGGTTGGTCATCCTAGGTTCGCACCGTTTCATGCTCTCTACGGCCTTTCTGACGCATCCTGACCCATATTTAGCTCTGGTCTCTCTTTGTAACTCTTATCGTTCCACCAAAGCTTCCGTAATTGCGAATCGGTATTGTTTAAACAAATGCTTACAGTGAGGCTTTCTCTAGGATAGTGGGGTCTATAACCTAGCCTGTAAAAAAAGGCATAGAAGCTTAAAACTTCGTGGTATCCCCTGGATATATTCCCATGCCCTGCTGCTAGTAAAATAGCCCGATCCGCTTCGGTTATCCTTCTCTTTAACCATTTGGAATCGGGCTTACTTGGTCTACCTTTAGGCATTAGGGTTCGCAGCTTCATCTAAAGTTAAAGGTTTATTCAAACTGTATATATATACAGCTCGCGGCCCTTTAATGTAGTTTTCTTTTACTTTTTTGTATTTAAAAACCCTATTATTTTTACTTAAATAACAAAGTAAAGGTTTAATGTTATTGATACCCGTTGCCTGTTGTATTTGTAAGGCGGTCATATCCATCTGTTGTAAAACATCGACTATTTTTTCAACCAGTCTCATTTTTTCGCCTTATATTGTTTAACTTTCGTCCACCCGTAACGGGTTCGCACCTCTATCATCTTTCCGTCGATCTTGTTTCCCGCCTCTTTAAGGTCATGAATCCTACTTGCTAACCTGGTGATGCCATAAAGTTTAAAAGCTTCCAAGCTTGTAAGCGGTTTCTTTTTCAGGTGTTTTAAAACAATATCGTTTTGAATCATCTTTTGCCCTCATTTAGTTTTTGAATCGTTTGGTAATGTAATTTGGAGTCTTCGGAGTCTATATAACCCTCTATTTCATCTTCCGTCATTTTGAACTTAATATAAGGATGGTCGCACTTTCCCTCCTTTTTCATTTGAAGTTGAAATGAATTAGTGCAGTCTGTGCAAAACCAGACTTTATAGCTGGGCGGATACTGTTTCGCAGCGTGAACCCATTTGTTAAATTCTTCATGGTCTGTGCATCTCGGTGGCCGTCTTACGTGGTATTTAATTAAATCTCTCATTTATTAGTTAGTTACATCCATGATTGCATCGACAATCAATCCTGACAACTGCACAAAGTCATCTGCGGTAAACATCGACATATGGATGTCAACCTGCGCTACAGTAGCTTCAATAGTTCTGTGTTCCTTAGGGTCTGGTTTAGTCACCGTAACTACGCGATAGTCATCAATATCGATGGTGATCTCAGTTACTTTTGATCGAAAGTTTCTCATGTGTTTCCCTTGCCTCGTTAAGTATTATTTCAATTTATACCGGTCACGGCAGGGCGCACATACCCCATGAACTAACCTCATTGAATGTTCGCCACATAGGTCACAGTCACCAGGTTCGCCCTTTATCAGCTCCGCCTTCTTTCGGACGGCTTTTATCTGACTATCCAACATCTTTTCTGCGTGGTCGTTCGCAGCGTCAATTTCATCGCTCAATTTAATACTCTCTCGTCTCGGTATTTGAATGTAATACCATCAGCTTCTACCCGATACATTAACGTGCCAGGATATACGTCTTCTGGAAAGTTAATGTGACATTCCCCATTGTTTTGAATACATAGGTAAATTAGTGCGGCCTCGATAACATCCAGATCATCATCGTTCACAAGTTTTCCAGTTTCTCTTTATATGTTTCAATCATTTCTTCTAGGTCTGATCTAGTATGTTTAACAGTAGTGTATTTAAGCCGCATTAACTCGTCAAACTGTGTCTGACCGTATTTTTTAATGATAAACCTAGCGTAATCGTCTTGTCTCCCACCCATGAAATGATTGTCTCGTCTACATTGTGGATGGACGTTCCTTTCATCCCACCTTACAGACCGGTGTTGTCTTTTAATAAAATGTCCCGCATCAACGTCCTTCCAATACTCTAACTTCCCGCAGGTGCAGCACTCTACCGTTCCTCCGTAGTCAGCGTCCTTACGTCTAATGTATTCGGAAAAAATCTTGTCTAGCTTTTTCTCAAGAGCTGAGAGGGTAGGAAGTTTCTTTTTCTTCATTTGGTTAAATATTCAATGATTTCGTTGATCGCGTCAATCTTTTTCTTTAACAGTTTCTTATCTGCTGATAGATCGTCCGCGATGATCAAAACCTTACCTTTAAGGTAATGTTCAAGGTCTTCCTTAATCGACTCTAAATGGGCAACACAAATCTGTTCCGCGATCTCATACGTTACTTCTGTCCTGAGTATGTGTTTTTTGTCGCTATCCTTTTGCACTTTCTTAGACACCCGCATGAAGGTTCCTTTTTGTAGTCAAATTCGCCCCATCTTTTTGATAAATGATCCGCTAAAGATTTTCTGTAATATTTACACGGTTCAGTAAGTATGAATCTGTCTCTACAAGTCTTACAGTTAAAATCGAAAACGTGGCCTTTGTGTTCGCAGTCTATTTCTTCTCTCCTAACCTATCTATCAGAGCTAAATAACCAATAGCGTCGACTACGTTGTCTTGTTTTGCACTGTTCATCTGCCTGGTCATTTTTAATAGATTCATCATCCAGCAAACGTCTTCAGCGTTGACGATAACATTACTTCCATATTTTTGATGAAGATAAATAGTCCAGAGTTGAGCGATTGATACCAAGTTCTTACTTGGATGCCCGTAAGTTTCTTCTCTGTCACCGTAGATAATGTCTTTAGCTAGGTCTATTGCGTTCAATTTTTTTCCCCATACATCCTTGACACTTCCATCGTCTTGATCGGTTCGCAGTAACGACCCAACCACCGTTTTCCATCCTTTGATACGACCTACAATGAGAGCAGAACTTAGTTCCTGTAGACTTATTAACAGCTTCTGTTATTCTTTTTTTCTCATCGTTGTGTTTCTGACCCATCCACGTTCCTTCGCATTTTGTTAAGTAAGTCTGTCACCATCTTTTTAGTCTCTGGAGAGTAAGATTTATTAGTATTGTCTGGTAGCATTAAAGCCTGTTTCCTCGCAGGTAACACTCGGAAGAAATCACTAGGAGACGGCCAAGAATCAGACGTCGCGCAAAGTTCTGTGAAGCCTTTTTTTATCCTTTGCGAATCTAAGTCCTGATCCCAGGCAATAGGTCTGGAACTAAATACGTCATGCCAAACCACAGCAGTGGCTTTTAACGTATCACTAGGTGGCGTATTTCGGAGTCTCAAAGCCATCAGCTTTTGGATACCTTCGACGATCTCAGCTTGTAGCCAGTTCATTTAAGATTCTCCATGCTGATGCTGCACAAAAAGAAACTTGTCCATTTCCAAGGGCTTTAAGTCTGTCCACCCTATCGGCCACCCCATTAGCCACTCGACCCACGTTGGGTTCAGTTTTCCACCAGTGCTGCTCCCGTCCGAGTTCCTCTCTACAGCGTAATCCAAACGATCTCCACGCATCTTCCCATCCTTGCGTATTAGGCTTGGGCCACTGCCTTTGTAAACCGATTTTGTTGGAGTAGGCCACAATCCAGCACCTTTCTCGACGATGTGGTGCGCCGACATGGGTAGCTCCCAGCACTCCCCATCTAGCATCGTACCCCATTGAGGCAAGGTCAGACATAATTCTGTCGAGTCCGCGAACAACAAGTGCTGGTGAGTTTTCAATGAATGCGTATGTTGGTTGTACTTCGCAAATGACACGGGCCATTTCTGTCCACAGTCCTGATTGTTCTCCGTCAAGCCCTTTTTCTCGTTTCCACATATCTTTGGCAATGGAGACTTCTTGGCATGGAAATCCGCCAGATACAACGTCAACAATTCCTCGCCACGGTTTTCCGTCAAAGGTCTGAACGTCATCCCAAATCGGGAAAGGCGGGAGAACTTTGTCATTTTGTCTGGCGCACAGTACGCTTGCTGGGTAGGGTTCCCACTCGACGGCACAGACGGTTCGCCATCCGAGAAGTTTTCCCCCAAGTATTCCTCCACCAGCACCTGCGAAAAGAGCCAGCTCATTCATGATCCTCGTTTCCACGCCTCAAGAGCTACAATCGCACCCATCGTTTTACTCAACGCTTTAGGAACTTCTATTTTTACTTCGTCATCCCATCTTTCCTGTCGTAACCAAGTCGCAGGGTAAGGAATGTAAATCCCTCCATTCTCGATCCACTGTTGAGTATTTTTCTGGTTCTCAATCGCCTCCAGGATTAAATCAAGTGAAGGCCGGATCTTTTCTGTTTGAGTCCATGCCTTTCTTGCGTCACCCTTTGCGACTTTACGAGGGTAAGATTTCCAGAACGTATCAAAGTCTTCCATGTGTCCTCCGTTTAAGAGTCTTCAGGATAAACCTTGTTTTTTAACAATGTCAACATTTATTTTTAGGTGCAGGGTCACGGCATGAAGGTAAGCCGCCCCTGCTGCCGATGTTTTTTTGCGTTTAATAGGTCGCAAGTTACAGCCACTATCGGCTTGGCTTTTATTAAGATAAGTTATGACTTTAAACAAAGTCAATCTTTTTTTTCAAAGTATTTTTTAAAACAATTTTCTCCGCAGAAGTAAACGTATTTTCTATGCTTTGTTGGCTGAAAACTTAATCCACATTCAAAACATTTTTTGTATATAAAGTATTTAATAATTTTATTTGATTGTTCTTTCATAGTTGCCCTTTGGTGAATGTTAGAGCAAAGCGCAGCCATACCGTGACAGAATCACAGTTTCGCCACGCTTGCGACT
>Ga0208160_1000116_pt1 | contig 36228 bp, 56 predicted proteins | sample CB_VirMetaG_FD_184536 | JGI IMG/M metagenome (GOLD analysis project Ga0208160, IMG submission 184536) | Freshwater to marine saline gradient viral communities from Chesapeake Bay - CB_1504_1 Viral MetaG (SPAdes) (version 4) | ecosystem: Environmental > Aquatic > Marine > Coastal | place: USA... | reverse complement strand
ATCTAGTACTGGTAATGGAGATAGTGCATCTGCTTGTGCTGCAACTCCAACTGAAACATATTATGTTGCTTATGTAACTGGATCTGGTGGAGTCCTTGGTCTATATGACCTAGTATTTACTGATGCTAACGGTCAGTTTAAATTAGGATCAGGATACTATAAGACCACAGCGGCTGGTGCTAACGACTGGTATCAAGTAGATTTTAATGGCGTAATTATTGCATTTGGAACTTGTCCTTAATAACTATGGCAAACTACACACTATCATATAGCGAATCAGCACAGGGGTGGCCTTCATTCTACTCCTTCATTCCTGACTACATGCTTGGGATGAACAACTACTTCTACACATTTAAGGGAGGCAACTTGTATCGTCACAATGTGAACGAGACTAGGAACAACTTCTATGGGGCTCAGTACAGCTCTGTACTGAAGAGCGTGTTCAATGTATCTCCTCTTGAGAACAAGATATTTAAGACCATAAACCTAGAGGGTAGCCATAGCTGGGCAACACTAGCTGAGACCGATATACAGACCTCTGGCTTTATTGAAGCAGCTTGGTATGAGAAGAAGGAAGCATCATTCTTTGCGTTCGTTAGAAACGCTGGTACGGTGCCAGCGCAGCCATCAGAGTATGCGCTTAGATCAGTGAATGGGATTGGCTTAAGTCAGAACGTAACTGGTGCAGCGTCTGCACTAGAGGTATCGTTCCCTATTAGTCCAGACCTGACAGAGATTGGTAGCATAGTAAGTGTAGGGGACTACTTATACTACAGCTTGCCATCAACATATTCAACACCCATATTGTGTGGTCAGATTACAAGCATTGTAGTGGACTACCCAGCGAGTATCAATAGGATAGTTGTGGATGCGTCAATAGCTGGGGGTGGTATACCTCCAATAACTACCCCATTCTTTATGTATATTAAGGGATCGGTAGCAGAGTCGCACGGGGTACTAGGACATTATTGTATATTTACACTAGAGAATAACAGCACTACTAAGGTTGAGCTATTTGCAGTGGAGTCAGAAGTAATGAAAAGTTATCCTTAAATTTGCATTCATGGGAATCTTAGTAAGACAACTAAATGCAAGTGACTACGATGATATCCTAGTGGGATGGTGGAATGACTGGGGATTGGACGCACCGACTAGGGATTTCTTACCTGATGATGCCACGAGCGGACTGATTGTATTCGATGGGGATGATCCGGTATGTGCTGGATTCATTTATACCATGAACGCAAAGGTTACCTGGGTTGAGTGGATAATATCTAGTAGGACATATAGAAAGAAGCCAGCTAGAAAAGATTGCTTGGAATTACTAATACATACGCTTACTCATATTTGCAAAAGTAAAGGAGCAAAGTACGTGTTCTCAAATAACAACAACAAGCATTTGATTGAGAGCTTTACTAATAATGGATACATCAAGGGGTGTACGAATTCAACAGAGTTAATAAAAATATTATAATATGGGACTAGAAACAGCAGCCATAATTGGTATATCAACAGCAATAGCAAGTGCAGGAGCATCTGCTGGACAGGCTGTTAGCGCAGGTCAATCAGCTAGAAGTGCAAGTAAAAAATCAGAACTTGCTTTTGATAAAGCCATGAAAGAATTGAGTGCAAATAAGTTTGCAGGAATTGGTTTGCCAACAGAAGCGTATGATCGTGAGCGGGAGTTGATAGCATCAACAGCAGCACAGGTTACTGAGGCAGGGAAAGAGAGTGGACGTGGAACTGCTGCAACAGCAGGTCGTGTTCAGATGGCTGCACAAGAAGGACAAAGACAAATAGCCTCAGATATGGGTCAACAATTAATGGGACTTGAAACAGCAACCGCTCAAGAAGAGGCAAGATTAGGTGCGGCTAGAACAAATCTAAACTTAGCTGAGGCAGAGGGTGCTCAGGCAGCTGCTGCTCAGGCTGGTGCTCAACAAGACGCAGCTATTAAAGGAGTATTTACAGGACTACAATCAGCAGGTCAGCAATACTTGGAAGGTAGCGAGCTATATAAAAAGAATGAAGGAGCTAAAGAACTTGGAAATTTAAAGAAAGAATATGAAGCTGCTGTTAAAGATAAAAAGATTGGCTCAAGATTTAAAGATGCTCAGGGTAATGCCTTACCATTTGAAGATGTCTTACTAAGAATACAATCTCCTAATGTTGATTTATCTGGAGCACAAGGATTGAAAGGCACACAGATTACTGATTACTTTGTAGGCAAGCCATCAGTAACTAAATCTTTACTAGGGATGTCTTTCGAAGATAACACTCCGTTTCAACAATCTGTATTTGCACCAGCTGCTAATAAATTCATGCCTTCTGCTTCTGGAATGAATCCTTCTTTAAGATTTAATGCAAACCCATTGGGATTTTAAAAGATGGCTACATACTATAAATTTGCTGAGAGAGACGCTGACAGTTTTGTAAACTGGGCAGAGATTGGTAAGGGACTTACCGACATGCTTCAGGAGCAGGTAAAAATCCGTGAGGATAAGAGAACTGCCATTGATAAGGTAACTAGAGAGAACCTTAAGAGCTTATCAGAATCACCTACCGGAGACCATACTAGTCTTAATACTTGGACTCTTGAGTATGCAGACAATGCAAGACAGGCTATCTTATTGCAAGATAGATTACTTAAGTCGGGTGCATTGAAGCTAAAGGACTATACTGTAATGCGTCAGAACCTGAACGATGGCACTGATGAATTGTTTAGCGTTATTAAGAACTACCAAAATGCATTCAAGGAGAAGAGAGATAGGATGATAAGTAATGATCCTGCTAATAAGTCTCAAGCACTTGAGATGGACTTGATGGCATACTCTGAAATGTTTGGAGATTTCTCTAAGTCAAAGGCCATGATTGATCCAAATAACTTCATGGTGAATATTGGCATCATGGAGCCAGACCCAGAGAACAAAGGAGTAATGAAGGTTGGGAAGCAAATTGCTCCCTCTAGTTTTTTAAAGAAGATTCAGAATACTAAGGTAGACTACTTTGATTCTAATGCTGCGGCTGAGACTGTAAGTAAAAGCTTTGGTTCATTTATTACTTCCACTATTGCTGATCAAGAAAATAAATTACAAGGAAGGGTAGTTACAATTGAGGATGTAAGGAAAAGACCAGGGTATGAAGAGGCTATTGAGGACGAGCTTGATTCATTCTTCTCTAATCCGTTTAACATGACATCAATTCTTACTAATGATTTGGTTAAAGATAAGAATGGTAAATCATATGTATCAAACATATCTGGTAAGGATGGTAACGTGATTGAATACGTATTCGATCCTCAGACAAATTACTACAAACCAAACCTAACAGCTGATCAAGTACAGGCTGCTAGAGACTACATGAGACGTAAGATTGAGCAGAGGCTTGATATAAAAACTAAGGAGGATCCGTTCAATAAACCACAACCTCAAGTAGTAAAGGGTGATGATAAGCCTAGTGGTGGTGGTAATATACAGGCAATGAAGCAGGGTGCTAAAGATGAATTAGTAAAAAATGCTGCTCAGATTCAGCAAGAATCAGGAGGAAAGTTAGCGTTTTCTTATAATGATGCTGTTGGAACAGCTGAATCGTTAGAGCAAGTCTTTAGTTCTAGTCCATCAACAGCAGGCAAGTATAAATTCAAAACAAAGAATAGCCATCCAGATGATGTTAAAAATGGTAACTTAATGGTTGTAACAGACAATAATGATAACTTAGTAGCTAGTTATGACTTAATAAAAGTTCCTACATCAATAGAGGGTAGACAAAAATTATTTGCAGATCTTGCCGGTAAGTTAATTGATTATGATTTTGAGAGACAATTCCCTGGATCATACTTAAGTACAGGTGGACAACAATCAGGAGGTGCTTCACAATTCAATCCTAAACCATGAACGAACAAGCTTTAAATTATTCGTATGAACTATTCAAGAAGGATGGATATACCGGAACAATTGATCAGTATAAGCAACTTATAAGTTCAGATAAACAAGCTCTTGATTATTCATACAATCTTTTTAAGAATGATGGATACTCTGGTAGCGTAGATGATTTTAATGGACTGATTAGCCCTATGGCTGTAGCTGAAGAACCAGTAAAAAAAAAAGATTCGGATTCACCATTTGTGGATGGTGGTTCGGAGCTTACAAGATTTGATCCTACAAGTGGTCAAGTTATACAGGAGACTCCTGAATTCACTAAGCCTAAGCCTGAGGTAAAGGTTCCAGAGCAGAAGTTACCAGCACGTACTGAGTTTCAGTTTCAGCCTGGCAAGCCTTTGCCTGCACAGAAGACAGCACCATTACCTAAGTTTGTTGAGGAGCAGATAGCTTCTGTTAAACCAGAGCTTATAGGAAAGACTGAGGAGAACGTAGTTCCACAACTCAAGTACCAGTTTGGGCCACTTGGTTTCAAGTTTGAAGAGACTAGAGCTGGTGATTATATGATGGCCACATCTCCATCAGGAGAATCTATCTATGTTCCTTTAGACATAACTAACGCTGCTGATAGAGAAGTAGAAGCCAATAAACTAAATGCATTTTTAAGAAAGGGTGCCACTACTGTAAAGAACTTATCTACTTTACAGAAGCAGTACACAGATGCTAACAAGAAGATTGTATCTCAGAAGGAACTTGATGAGTCTCTAGCAAGCATCAATGCTGAGGAAGCCAAGGTGATGGCTAGAAACGCTGATTTCGTTAAGCTTCAGAATAACCTAGAATCAGAGAGGGCTAGATTAGAAAGTGTTCCTCCACAGCAAAGGAATAATCCGGAATACATTGCAAGGGTAAATGATTTTATATCAAGAGCTGATCAGTTTACCAATGAGTTCCAAGCATTCGCAAAGGATGCTGAGGACTTATCAAAGAGAGGACAGCAGTTAAACAAGTCCATAGGTAAGTACACTGAGATGAAAGCCGAGCAAGGCACATGGTATGGGGCTGGTTTAAATGCCTTTGCTAATAAGTCATACTATAATATGGCTAAGGGATTCACTGGACTTACTGTTGATTTGCTAGGTGAGTTTCTTCCAAAAGAAGCTTTAATGAGCCAAGATGATTACGAGAAAAACTTTATTGATCAAGCCAAGAAGGCGGGTATAGCGATACCTGAAGGAGAGGATTTTGCTGAGCTTACTAGCAAAATGGATGCAGAGACAATCGCAAGGATTGAAAATAAGGTTAGAGACTTATCAAAGAAGATTGTTAAAGGAGATATGATGGAGTCCTTAGGAGTCACATCAGACATGATAATGAAGGGCAGTGGGGTTTCTCCAGAATACTATAAATCAATTGAGAATAATTTTGTGGGCGGTGCTTTACTTGGTACACTATCATCTATACCGGCTATGGCTGGTGGATCATTAACAAGAACTGTATTAATGGGATCTCAAATATTGGGTGGTATAGATGAGGAGATGTCTAATGATCCTGCGTTTGCAGACATATCAGAGAATGAGAAGTACCTTGTTAAAGGTCCGATATCAGTAGCTGTTGCGCTTCTTGAGAAGGCTGGATTAAGCAACTTATTAAATCAAAAAGGTTTCTTAAATGGATTGGTACTTAAGGCATTAGGAAAGGCTAGTGCAGGAGCGAGTTATAAAACTCTAGGCGGGTTGATTAGTAATGAAATAGATAATGTTGCTGCTAGAGGAGCGTTGACATTAGGGGCTGGCTTCCTAGCTGAGGCTGAGACAGGTGCATTGCAAGAGGTAGCTGATATCACGGCCAAAGAAATTTACAATATGGCTAAGGAGAAGAAGATGTTTGATACTCCTGATTCTGTAGTCCAATTCATAGAGCAGGTTGGTAAGGCTGGTTTACAGGAAGGTATTGGGGCTGGTGTTCTTGCTGTCCCTGGGTCTGTATCTGCCGCATATAGAGGCAAGGGATTCTTAGGTATGGATGATACTCAGTTTGCTATGTTCGAGAAGATGGCGAATGACTCAAACATTGAGAAGGGATTCGTTGCTAGACTTAAGTCTAGAATTAATGCAGGAGAGATTACTACTGCTGAAGGTAAGGACATCTTAAACAACTACAGAAACTCTGTTGGCTTATTCAACTCGTTACCTGAGAACCTTGATATGCAAGGCAAGAAGGAGGCGATGAACTTGCTTAAGGAGAAACGTGATTTGGAGCGTCAGATTAGTGGCAAGGATCAAGCATTAACTGTACCTCAGAGAAATAGAGTAAGTGAAATAAATGAGCAACTAACTAAACTATCAGAAAATGCCATTCAAGAGCAAGCAGCAGGTGAAGTACCTGTACAGCCAGGAACCACAGTTAGCCAAGAAGTGGCGGAAGGAGTACCCCAAGCAGAACCTCAAGGCATTACCCAAGAAGGTGTCCAAGAAGAAGTAGCACCTACTCAGGAGCTAGACTTAGATGGAGAGGTGTCCCTACTTGAGCAGTTACTTGCACAAGAGGAGACTGCACCTACTGTGTCCGCTGGTATATCAATCTCAAGCGATACCGATATTGAAGAGTTAAGAAATAGAACTCAGTCAAGGTCTCAGCAGGCCACAACACAAGAAGAAAAGGAGTCTGCCAACACAAGGGTGAAGATTATCGACACAGCGAAGAAGGCTATCAATACATTGAAGTCTATATTCCCAGATGTTGATATTGTAGTCCATGACGATGAGGGTAGCTACAATGCTACTATGTCAGAAATAGATGGCGTTGCTGGATCTAGAGGTAACTTCTTTATTGATACAACTCCTGATGGTAAGACAACAGGAAGGATTGATATCAACCTATCTAAGGCTAACTCTAGAACAGTATCCCACGAGATTGCTCATGGTATATTACTAAAGACCTTTGGAGATAATGCAACATTATTCAATGACTTTAGAACAAGGATATCTAAGGTTCTTAAGGGTGATGTGAACCAGCAGTTAAATGATTTCGCCAATCAATATGTTGATCCTACTACAGGTGAGTTACTAGATGTAAACCACGAAGAGTTCTTGGCTGAACTTACTGGCATCTTGGAACAGCAAGAGGCTAAGGTATCTGTGACTACAATGCAGAAGGTTGCTGCTTTAATTAATGAGTTTGTATCTAAGATTACTGGTGGTAGATTTAATCCATTTGAGGACACTAAGAACACCAAGGATGTTGTTGACTTCTTTAACACCATATCTGGTGCTATAAGAGAGGGCCAAGGACTTGAGGGAGTTACTGAGAAAATTAATCCAAATGCTGAACCTACTGGAACAAAAGTAGATACCTCATCTCTAAAGAAGAGATCATCTCTAATTGAAAAATTAGGACTTGAAAGATTTAGTGATATGAATCAAAGGATTACTGAGGGCATAACCCTTAAGAGTCTTGGTGATATAACATCTCACTTAACATTTGCAGATAGATTAGTTACAGGGAAGGTAGGTAATAAGGATTACTTAGGTGGTATCCTATTTGCTGCCGCTACCAATAGAGTATGGGCATCCTTTACTAAGGGAAGAGTAAGTCAGATAATAAATGGTATGCCTAAAAATGAGGATGGTTATCGATACTTGATGCCGGCCTTATTAACTGAGGGAGCTCACATGTCCAACAAGGACATGTCTAACACCGCTATTAAACTAGTAGAAGATGCTATATCTAATGGCGATATATCCCCAGTAGATTCTGATTCAAGAATAAGAAAAGCATTAAATAGGAAGGGACTAGAGAACTTCTCTAAGTTATATTCTGATACCATTGGAGATAATAATTTAACTCCTGAGTTGATTATATCTGCTATTGATAATGCAATCGTAAAATCTAATAGCAAATTCGAGGATAGAAATACTTTCTTAGAATCATTGCTTGGTAAGGCAGACATAAATCTTAAGAAGAGATTTGGTACGCTTCCATCATATGGTGCATTGGCAAACGGATTGGCTGAGCCAATTACCAATAGTCATGAATTTGGAGACATCCTCCTTGTTATAAGAACTAAAGGGAACCTAGTTGCAGTAGAACCTAAGGAAGGAGATCCTGATTATCACCCATCCTACCCTTGGGTTATTAGATCTATTAATCCTGATGGAAGTATTGCGGATGTAGAGACATTAATATTTGATCAGTCATACAGTGCTGTGAATGTATTCCCTGAGGTGACAAATAAGAAAGGTCAGAAGTTTACATATCAGAAGTATGTAGATACTTATGGTGATAAAGCCAAGGCTACTTACCTAGGGTACATGGGTGCACGATCAAAAATGTCTACATCTGTTACTGAAAAGATTGCCACTGAAGCGCAGCCAAAGTCAAGGGTTGTATCAAGATCTCAAATAAATGATGCACTATCAAAGGCATCTGGATCAACTCAAGTAGCTACTACAAAGGGAAGTTATAGAAAGGCTGCGAATATTTTAAAGAACATTGGTGTAGATGGTGATGTCCTAGACTATGGGGCAGGGCTTGGATTGGGTACTGATGCCATGAGTGAGGTTCTTGATAAGCCTGTTGATTCATTAGAAATTAATCCGGAAAGATGGAAGGGAATTAGGCCAGTAAAATATACTGATGCCAATCAAATAGATAAGAAGTATGATGGAATAGTATCATTGAATGTGGTCAATGTGGTTCCGAAAGAAGTAAGGGACTTCATTGTTCTTGACATATTTAATAATCTTAAAGAAGGTGGAACCGCCATCATAAGCTCAAGAGGATTTAAAGGAGATATTGATGGTGCTAAAAACTTTGTTGATGGAGGTGAGGAAAAAAGCTACATAATAAAAAAGAGGGAAAAGGGAAAGTTTATTTATGTATTCCAGAAGGGGTATGATGGCAACGAGTTGTTTGAATATGTTCAAGGCTTATTAGGGGACTCTGCATTAGTAGTACCTAATAATACATTCGGTAAAAGAGGAGTTATAATAACTAAACTTAGCAATGTAAAAAGTAGATCTCAGTTGGCAGGTAATGATGCACAGAAAATAGTTAATATTGGACGTGCTAATGGTTTATCTGAACAGGCAATATCAAATGTACTGGAGAAACGTGGCTTCACTCAAGAGGCTATTGATGCTGCATTGGGTAAGGCTGAGCCTGCTGCCAAGAAGGTTGAGGTGACTGAGGAGTTTGCTCCGGGTTACGATCGAATGATTACTGAGCTTGAAGGCGTGGTTGAGAAGTCATTGAAGCGTGGCACTACTCAGGCTAGAGCAATGGAGAATGCCATTAACTACCTACAGGGTACCAAGGTATACGAGAACGCTACTGATGTTCAGCGTGAGCAGATGGTGCGTGATGTAAATAAGAGATTCAAGAAGCGTCAGAAGGCTGCGCCTAGTGCGGAGAAGGTAGTAGGCAAGCCTAAGAAGAAGGAGGTTACTGTCGATGAGATGGCTGCACTTAAGGACCAGATAAAGCTGGAGGCAAGAGCTGCTCGTGAAGCCAAGGGGGACCTGAACGACAAGAGAAAAGCACTTGCTGCTAAGGTGTCTGCATTAGAGGGTAAGGGAACGGTTACCACTAACCAGGTCAAGGCCATTGTAAAAAGGATTGAGAGAACTAATCTAGACAATCCTATCATGGTAGATCGATTGCTCGCATACATCGAGAAGGTGTTTGATAATGCCAACTATGCTGCTGACATGGATGAGCTAAGAAAGCTACAGAAGCAGGCTAGGTCTAGAAACCATGCATCAATGACTAATGTGGTCAAACAGTTCACGTCTATCAACCCTGAGAATATCCCACTTGATAGGATACAAGAATACAAGAAAGCACTTGACTTCTTGAACAACCTAACTCCTTCTTATGCTACGATGAATGAGATGCTTGATGAGATGTTATCTTATCAGGTAACTGAAGAGTTTGATGCTGTCAAAACATTGGAAGCTCTTGAGAAGAAGTATGAAAGTATACAGCTTAATGAAGTAGGCAGTGTAGAAGAGTACAGAAATTTAATAAAAGACATCAACTCTTTTAAGAGAAAAGCATTCCAACTACTACAGAACGAAGAGATTACTCAAGAACAATATGATGACCTGATTAAGATGGTTGGTAAGGATCAGCAGACTATTGAAGAAGATTATAAAGATGAAATCACCAAGATAAAGAAGGACTTGATTTCTGAAATAAAGAATCAGCGACCAAAGGTAAGCAGAGACTTTAGCAATGTAGAAAACGATTTGATTCGTAAGTACCTGGAGCTTAGCGATGCTGACCTTGAGAGCCTATCTCCTGAGGAGCTATTCATCTTGAATGACTTGCTAGAGAACATCAGCAACGGAGAGATTGATGTATCTAGATTTGGACCTATTGTATCCAAGGCATATACAAGTAGTGGACTTGATCCACTCGCTAAACAAATTAATAAATCTAAGTTTGACAAGAGCTCAGAGGAAGGTAGACAAGCACTTTCTGAACAAGAGAGCTCGTTCTGGGAGGGGCTTCTTGGCATGGGTCGTGCTAAAGTTGGAGCATTACAGAAGTTAATTATATCTCCATTCAATAGGGCTATTTCATCTTATGAGAAGCTTAACAGAGAGGGCTACAATGAATTCTTAAGGCTTAAGAATAAATATAAGATTGATAAGTTTGATCCATTAAAGAACTCTAAGGATATGCATAAGATAGGTATGCTAACCACATATCTACAGGAGCACATGGCTCAGTTTGATTCCAAAAATAAGGACGTTAAGGATATAGGTAAACGTGATTGGTTCAAGGAGATACTTAACAGCAGGGCCATGAGAGATAACTACTCATCTGGTAAACCATCTGTATTCAAATCAATTGGATTAGGTAAGTCTGAGTTAGATATCATTAAGGAAATCTGGGATAGTCTACCAAAAAATAAGGATGGTAATGTAGATCCTAAGGCGGTATACGATAGCTACATGGCTAACGATGGTAAATTCTTTACCAAAAATCAGAAAGCATTCTTTGATGATGTGATGGCATATAAGGCAGCTGAAATCACACCAAAGCAAAAGTTTGCTAATGAACTTAGTGGTGCTTCATTCAAGGAGATTCCATTCCATATGATGAGAGTTAGACTTGATAAAGGTAAAAGTCAGATTGCACCAACCGCATCTTCTGAAAATAATAACGTAAGGATAAGTGCTGGTACTGGTAAGGAGAGGGTAAGTGAAAAGGTGGGTGCTGTTATGACTAACTTTGAGAAGCTATTCATTTCAGGTATAGAGCAGACTGGACGTGATTACTTCTTATCTAATGCACTACAAGATATCAACAACACTATTGCAGGTGTAAAGAAAATAGTTGGTGATGAAAAAATAGAATTAATAAATACCATATCATACACACTATCTGATGCACTAAAGTTTGAGTTTGATAGGGTTAAGACTAATTTTATATTTAGAAACTTGTTGTCAGCGAGGGCAGCTCAGACATTGTTAAGACCTATTAGGACTGCTGTTGAACTTGGGTCAACGCTTATATCTTACCCTGTAAGAGCTAAAACTTTATCAGGATACAAGTCATTGTTCGGTGAACAGGGAGCCATGAAAAAACTTCTTGAGTTTACAGATAGCCCTATGTTGCTTAGAAATAATATTAGTAAGGCTATTGATATTAACGATGGAAGTATTGAACCACAGAGTGCATTTACTAAGGCTACAAATTATCTATCTGGTCTACCAGAAAGAACAATGATGGTAACCTCATGGATGCCTACATTCAAGTCGGAATTTAAGACCATAACTGGTATAGACTTTGACATGAAGAAGTTCAATGATAGCGAAGCATACAGAGAGAAGTATGGTAAGGCTATTAGGGAATCATCAGCATCGGCAGATGCTCAGACTGAGAAGATTATTGGTCCAACAACTAAGGCAGGACAAAGACGTGAGGTTAGAATAGCTCCAAAGTTCTTGGCCAATCTTGTTGGATCCGAAGGTACTGTATCAAAGAACACCGCAACAGGACAAATCCTAGGCTTCTTTAGCAACTATCCGTTCAGGGAGTCAACAGAATTTCTAAATGGATTTAGGGAAGCAGCAGAGGTATTGAATGATCAGGGGGCATTAAGCTCATTGAGTCAACTGCAAAAGCCCCTAGGTGTGGCTTTGAACGTGGCTGCTTATAGCTTCCTTTCATCTGCAACATATGCATTAGGACTAATGCTTCTTGGAGACGATGAAGATGAGAAGAGAGGTGAAGACCTTTTAAAAGCTTTATTAACAGGAGAGGGATTATTAGAAGAGTTAAAATCAAATGCTATATCCCTTGCAGGAAGTCAGTATGCAGCTGGAGGTAAGGCCATAATTCAATTAGCGGTTACCATATTAATTGAATCTACAGATGATGAGAAGCTAAAGGCTAAATATAAAAAGCTACTTAAGGATAGTGTTTTCATTGATCCTCTACCGGTTGACAAGGCATTAGGATTCAAAGGAGAACAGGAAGTAGCTGGAGCAATTGGTAAGTATATACCTCCGTTTATAGTGGCATACGCTAGGTATACTGACTTAATCGGAACTAAAAACGAACTTGAGTATATATATGATAAGGTAGAAAGAAAAGGTGTTAATTCACTTACAGAGGATGAAGGGCTTAAGATACTTGCATTAAACACAGCATTTAATTCTGCTCAACTAGTATTGAACGTATTTGGAGGAACGTCATTACCTGAGTACAACAACATCAAGACTTACATGAAGAAACTAAAGCAGGATGCTGGAGTAGCTGAAGTATACAAGGGAGAGGTACCTACTAAGAAGAAGTCATCTGGTGGTGGAGGTGGCAGAGCCAAGACTATCAACAAGGCCGACTTGAAAAAGTACTTCCCTGAGTTAAGCAAACAGATTGAATCAGCTACAGGTGAAGTAGAGCAGGAGATTAAAGCCTTCGAGAAGGAGCAACGAGAGTTGAAAAAGAGTATCAAGGATCAAGTTTATGGGGGCAAGGACTAAAAGTCTTCCCCATATTCTATGGTCTTGATGATGTCTCTCAAATCTTTTATCAAAGACTTGAGGTCATCCTTAACTGATTCATATTCCCTATCCACGAGCTTCTCGTAAATCATGGCAACGCTGGCATGGAAGCCTTCTGTAGTGAAGGCTATCCTTGCAGCTCTGTCTCTTTCCTGTTGGAGTCTTCCATCCATTCTTTCTCTGTTATAAAATTGTAAATAGGTCTGGCTAATCTACTCATATCTTTGCATTTAACATATAAACTTTTGAAGTTTGAATCCAGTTCAACTAGGTCATTGAATCTTTTAAGGTAGTAATCAGCAGCGTACCTGCTCTTCTTCATGTTGTATGCTATGCTCTCTACATGCATGCCTGTATCCTTTAGTAGTGAGGAGAATATAATTCTAGCTTCTACCTCACCCCTGTACCTTGTTACGGATAGGATCCGCTCTCCTGTTACTAGCTCAACGATGTTTCGTAAATCATCAATCTTCTTTCTCTCTTCCATAAAAGAGTTCTGCTTTGACTCCATGCTTCTGTAGTTCTTTGATTCTATATTCCTGTAGTTTACTTGGCTTTCCTGTAGCTCTCTTGACTTCGTAGAACTCTACGTCAGAGTCTTTAGGTATGGCGATAAGGTCAGGGATACCATTCTTGTTGGTCTTAATCAACTTGATTACGTAGTACCCCTGATCCTCAAGGTCCTTCATTAACTTACTCTGTACCTGCTGTTCGGTCATTCGTTTTCGTAGGTGTCCTTGTAGTACTGCTCCATCTTGTATCGATGCAGAATAAAATCAGAAGCACCGTGTCTGTGTGCTGACTCTATTTGCATCTTCTCTCTTTGCATGGCTTCTTCTAAGATACTGTACCAAGTTAACTTATCCTTTGGTGTCTCCCACAATCTGTTGAATAACCAATCTACTGCTGTCTGTTTCCTAGTGGTGTACAACCCTGACTGCTCATCTGCTTTCATAATTTCTACAATTAATTCTCGTTGTTTTTCTTTGTCTGTCATTTCACAATCTCTTTTAGTTGATTCCAAACTGATTCTGCATTCTCTCCCCAATACATATCACACTTCCCATCTTTGATAGGAGCTTCTGTGAAGTACGCTTGCCAATACTCACATGGCTTGGCCGTGAACCTATAACATTTTTCTTTCTGGGGACAACCTGTCCCTGGGCACATGGTGATATCAGGCATGGGTTATAAGATATTTAAGACATTCAAGTTCTGCTTCTTCATAAGTTTTGTATAAGTGCTCAGCTATAATCATGGCACCAAAGGAGTTCACGATTCGGTAGGTGTACTTAGGATAAGTGGTTTTGTCCACCTGAATCTCATGGTACAACTCATGCTTCCTGAACCACCGGAATGCCTGCTGATACAGGGGAGCAGATACCATGTAGCTGTTGCTGTTTGTCTGGGCAGTACTTAGCGTAACCTTGGTTGCGTTAGGTCTCAGACCTGAGCCACCAATCTCATACCATGCCAAGCATGGCTCATCAAAGCCCTGCACCTTAAGTGCTAGGGCCTGACCATAGGGAATGAATTCGTTTTCCATATTCATTTTTTTTATAAGAAAGGCTACCTGCTAACAACTCACACCCCAATTGCAGGCAGGTGGGGTCCCTTAGCCTTGTAGTCAGGACAGGATTCGAACCTGTACTCCCCATTACAGGAAGCGTGGAACAGCCACCAATGTAGCTGTGGCACCCAATTGCCACCTGACTAAATTTGCCACTGGAAAGCACTGGCGACTTAGTTTAACATCAAACCCAATCTATGTATTTTTAAAGTGATTAACCGTATAATCCTTCTTCTTTATCACAGCCTTGTACACATCATGCTCAATGCCTCCCTTACTGAAGATCCAGTACACGTGATTGTATGACCTCTCCTTGGTTGTCATCCTGTCTCTGCTCTGCCAGTAGCTGGTAGCACTGAAGTCAATGTTGTAGTACACCAAGTACTTGGCATGCCTAAGACTAATACCCTCCCTGCCACTAACTATCTGGAGTGCAATGTTCTTATCTGTACTCTCAAATATACTTAGATCAGTTGTAAGATCATCACCAAACACATCCTTCAGGGCAGACAGCTCTTCCTTAAATTTATAGAAGATGCCTATCTTACTTCCTTGAAATTTTTGTTTAATGAACTTAGCCTTGCTAGTGTCCAGCACCATGCTGTTCCCACTCTCAAACTTAATTGTCCCACTACATAGCTGGTGTACCTTCATCATCAACTTAACTGCCGTGTCAGCCAAGATTACCTCAGTCTTGCCCTCAATCACTAGGTCTCTCTTGAGTCTCTTAATCATGGCGTAGGTTGTCTCCTCCATCTCCACCTCTAGGATCTCCTCAGTTACTGATGACACGAACCCTGCCTCCTTCTGTGAGAAGTTTATCATGTGTGTCTGCATCTTCTCAATGATACTTGGCAACCCATCGCTGTAGTCATTTATGAATAGGCCGTTGATGTTCTTCTGCTTCAGCTTGACATGTACATCAGCAAACTTATAGAAGTTTACAAAGGATCTGAATGGGTTGTTGGGTATGCCGTACACCTGATGGTACATCTGTGAGTAGCTCTCTGGTGTTGGAGTCCCTGACATGAGTATCACCTTTGGCTTGTGCTTAGAGATGGCGTGTCGAATCATTACAGCCCGATTGCTGGGCTTTGGGAACGCACCTATACTATGTGCCTCATCGATGACTATCAGGTCAAATTTGAAGCTATTTACCACGTGGTGGAGGCTCTCATAGTTGACTACCTTTATATCAAAGCTAGGCTTGAGTAAATCGTAGTCCTTCTCGATGCTACCTATGGCCTTCTTCTTGGTCACAAACAGCACAGACTTTGCTCCGCACTCACTGGCTATCCCTAGACTGGTAAGGGTCTTGCCTGTACGTACCTCCATCGCTAGGTACACGAACCCATATGTCTCTATGGATCGTGCCCCCTGCAATATTATATCCTTCTGGTATGGTCTAAACTGCATGCTATATGTTCCGTAATAAGAAAGACTATTCTTTATTTTAGTTACTACCTCTGGCTCAACAGACTTACTCTTTGATACAACACTATAAAGTACACCACAATATCGTAGCATCTGTTCATCCGAATACCCAGGCACTCTGTCAATCATTCGAATGGATTATAATCCACCTGCCCATCATGTCTCTCCCCTCCTCCGGTGCAACACCATACTTGAACAGACCATATGCTACCAACCACTTGTAGAACTTGGTCCTGCTGATTGTCATCTTGGACTTAGGTCCGTAGTCAGGGTACTCATTCACGAAGTCATTGTATAGCTCGTTCTTGTACAGCCTTATGTCTGTATCCATCGTGTTGTTCTTAGGCTGACCCTCCACTAGACCACACCACTCGATGAAGTCATGAGATGTCTCAGCAGATAGCTGTCTAATCTTTAGGTTCACGAACTTACTCTTCACCAGACCTGTGTGCAGGTAGTTAGATAGGCAACCAATCATGTAGTTGTCAAACTCACACCAGTCATCGTCATTCCAGTCCCCAAACATCAGCTTACCGAACTCATCCAACGGAGTGAATGCTTTAGAGTAGTACTGGTGTAGCTCCAGCTCCCACTTCCTTCTGATGAACGAGTTGCCTGACCCCTTGATTGCATAGTTAGTTGTCATGGCAATCTTTGGTGACTTACTGAATGGTATCTTAATCGCATCCTTGTTCTTCTTCTCCAAGGTCAACCCCTCAGTGATGATACTGAAGAGTCTCTCAAAGTCAAAGTACTTCTTCACATCATCGAACACCAGTATCTGAGTATCGGCTGACACCAGCTGGTAGGCGAAGCTTCGCTCAAATGCAAAGGACTTACCATCGATAGTCACCACCTTCTTCATGTTACTTAGTGCGTTCATGAACAGACCCTTGCCTGTGCCACCCTCAGGGTTGTCGCTAATCACCTCGTCATTGAGGATCACCGCAGGGCAGAAGCTTAGGTTCTTGTATCCATGCATAAGGAATCCAATGGTACTCTCCATCGAATCAATTCTTCCATCGTCACTAGCACAGATGTTACGTATGAACTTCTTGTAGTCGCATCTATCCGTGACTTCACACATGTTAAAGTCGCGGTCAATCACGTGGTCTTTCCACACGTATCCACCCAAGTCAAGGTAGTCTATGGACTTCACCTCATCCTTTGTAACCTGCACAGCACAGTTCCTGTAGTACAGGTAGGATGTGTCCTTGTCATCCTCAATGAATAGGATGTCTATGGTAGACAGCATGGACAGGAACTCCTCCTTAAAGAAGCGAGTGTTGTCAGCGAAGTAGTTGTACACCCCGATGTCATCCAGCTTTTGCAGGTGGGTAAGCACGTAGTCCTTTATCTCCTTCTCAGATGTGTGGTCAATCAGGTTGTTGGTAACCTTCACGAATATGTAGTTCTTCCCACCCTCAGGGCAGTACTTGTAGAACCCATTGTCCTCAAGGAACTGCTTGAATAGAATGTGTACTATTCGAATGACTCCCTTCTCGCTCTTGTCCCAGAATGTTTTCTTTGAGTTCTCCTCCTCCACCTTGGTCAAGACTGCTTCGATAGTATCCGTATCCAGTTGGGAGTCCTGTAGCTGAATACGTATTTCTTTTTTTGATACACCCCTCCTAAGCTTAGCCTTGATGGTGTTAATCTTCTCCTCATCCTCGTAGTACTTGGTACCAAAGTTGGTAGTGTTATGATATGCTGAGTCAATGGTACGTTGAATCTCACTAATAGGAAAGTCAGCAGACACGTAGTTGTTCAGTACGTAGGATGCGAGTGGCTTGCTGATACCAAAGTCATTGAACGCCATCGCTAGGATGTACACGTTATGATTACGCTGTCCCTCAACCATTGGGTACTTCTTAGTCCACCACTTGACAAGGATGTCAACCACCTTGTTCTCATCGGTGATAGGTATGGTTAGCTTGTCCCTGAACTTACTCACCTCAGTATACTCTGGCTCCTCAATCTTGTCCCACACAGATGAGTTCTCGTTCACATGTATCAATGCATCATATGACTCGTAGCATACACGTGATATGTTCTTACTAGTCTTATCAAAGTACTGACTATTGAAGTACTTCTCTAGGCTGTTGAAGTAGTTGATGTGGTTCTCTGGGTCCTCTGGAATCTTTACCAATACCTTCAGGCCATTGCCGGATGGAGATACGAATACGGAGAAGACAAACTTATTCTTCCGTAGTTTCTCCTTATCCTCAGTCATCTCCTTACCACTAGTGTAGCCATCGAAGTCCAAGCAAATCAAACCAGAGTGCTGCATCAAGGATGCATCTGTTCTCTTGTTGAATGTACCGCTGAAGCATATCGCTGGGAGCAACTTCTTCAACTCATTACGTTCCAGCTTATTCTTCTCCGCTCTAATCTTTTTTATCAGGTCTTTAGATGAACCTGACTTAATCCTGCCCAGAATAACCCCCACGTTCCTATAGTGTGGGGTGCTAGTATCCTTGATACTCTGGAATATGGTCACTTGATGTGTCATGAATGTCGATAATATGTCGTGTAACTAATTGATAATTAACTCTATGTCGATTATGTCAATTTAAAATTGATTTTGAAATAAAAAAAATAATAATAATATATAAGTAGTCTATATATATATAGGGAAAAGTAAAAGCGACATGGACTAGAGAAAAAAAAGAGGGGGAGTTTCCCCCCTGCTTTTAGAAAGGCATCTTGTTGGTGTACTCCTTCTTCTTGAACCCAGTCTTCGGAGCCTGATAGGTGTTGAGTGTGACATTGAACTTGCCTTCCTCTCTACCCTTCTTGATCTCTAGGTTGACCCATCCCTCAGCACTTGCGTGCTTGTTGATGAATGCTATGGCATCATCCTTGGCTAGTGATAGTCTAACTACGATGAAGTCTGGATCCTTTTCAGTTCTCTTTGCAATGAATCCGTTTGCGTAAATTGTTTCTTGCTTTTCCATTTTATTAAAGTGTTTCGTTTATAAAGTAATTGTCAATGTCATCTGTTGGATTCGGTCCGAAGTACTTGTAGTATACCCCCATTGCTCTCTCTACCTTGGCTTCACCACCACTTACGAACTCTTCGGATGGTCTGAACAGACCAAGCTGCTCAGATTCCTTGTCAATAACGTAAAAGTACAGCGGTTTTCCAAATAATTTCTGGTAAATGTAGCACTGAGAGTCGTAGTTGTAGCTTTTTGCTGACCATCTGAACTTGTTTATGTCTGATGTAGTCTTCAAGTCTATGATGCAGTCGCTTGTAACGATGTCTGCCTTCGCCTTCCATTGCAGTCCCTTGATATCACCAATGATTGGCTCCTCGAATAGGTTACCCTCCCTGTAGATGTCGGAGTAGAATTGAAAGTTTGACTTCATTACACTCGCCAGATGTACGATATCATCGTACTCCTTGGTCAACATAGCGAACTCAAGGTTGTTGTCAGCACAGAATGTCTTGTACTCCTTTGTATTCCTTGTGCTAACGTCCACCTGTGGCACGATTACAGCCTTCTCAGGCTCAAGTATTAGCTGATGGAATAGTCTACCCTCATGGAAGTGTTTTGAGTCGCTCTTACGGGCTCTAAATAGCTTCGGGTTTGTGAGTAGTGCATAGATGTCTGAGTTGGATAGGTAGTACTTACCCTTTCCATTGTAGTACTCATCATCGTCTCTTAGTTCCTCGATTATTGATTGCATAGTCCAGCTATCTCCTTCTTTAATTCTACAGACATTTTGTACTGGGCATTCAACTGCTTGCCGATGAACTCTAGACCCTTACTCTTGTTGTCAACCACATACTTGAGTACCTGCTTCCACTCATCGCTATCCTTAGCCAACACCACTAGCTTAGTAGGTGGCTTGATCTCCTCCACTACCCTTGGCTCACTCTCAGGAAGATCCTCTCCGGCATAGATGTATATACCCAAACCAAACATGGCTAGGTTCTTAACCAAGCATCGCATCAATGTCTTGTTGATGTCAAATGTAGTGGCCGCATCCACCTGCTTGTCTCCATACCTAGTAGCATATGAGTAAGCCTTCTTCTTCATGCTCTTGTTCTTCCCATCCATTACTGGTAGCCACATCTCAAGTGTCTGACCCTCAATGGTTACTGATGTATGGCACATAAATCCAAGGTCATCATCATAGTCCGTAGGTAGGATGGTGTACGATGCATCTGGACATTCCTTCTTGGTTACTGACCATGCCCATGCCCATGATAGGTAGGTTAGGTTGTCCTTCTTCTCAACATGCTCGTTCACATTGATGGCTGATAGCCTGTCGAATACTGATTTTTCTGATTTCATTTCTCTAGATTTTTAATTAGTTGTTTGTAGTCTGTGTCCTCATTTACTTTTACCTCTACCGATTTGATTCCATGAATAATCGATGAGTGACCTATCACATATCCATTCATGTCCATGTACTTCTGGATGTAAATGATTGGGATCTTTCTCTTGTGGCATAGGTAGTATAGCATGTGTCTTGCATCCACCACCTCCATCTTTTTATTCTTTGAGAAGATCCACTCCCTAGGTATGGAGTATAGCTTGATGATGTTGTCTAAATAGTTATTAAAGATTTCAATTTTCATTGGATTAGAATTATATAAATAATAAATGATACTATAAGCAGTCCAAGACTTGCCACCTCAACTAGAAACTTACCCTTGTTAGTAGAGTTATCGATGTCTCTAATCATTCTTGATACTATCAAGTTAGCCAATAGAACTAGCATCCCAGCTAGGAACATTACATCTAGTTCACTCATAACCTTCTGATAATTTCTTCGATTACGCACTCCTCAAGTACCCTATTCATGGTGATATCCACAGGCTTACCTGTCTCTCTATCCATCCTTGCAAGTTGGATAGTCCCTAGGATGTTGATGGTTGTCTCACCATATGGTGGTAAGTCCCAGTCCCCATCCTCACCTTCAGTAACTACTTCGTAGCTACCAATCCAAAAATAATCTTCCTCATCAAGGGAGAACTCTATCTCCTCATTGATAAATACTTCGCTTGATTCCATTAGATTTCTACCCAGTCTTTAATGGGCTTTAGTACCTTGTAACCTAGGCTCTTTAGTAAATCTGTAGCGTTCTGCTCATTGAGAATTTTCTCCTGTGGTTCTAACACGAGTTGTACCTCCTTGGGGATCTTCATGTAGGTTCGGTTGCTAACTCTGTGGCACTCCTTTTTAATGAACTTAATGTGTTTGCCACCACTCACATCATCTTGGCTATTAGCAACTCTCTTTAGCCTCTCCAGATACTGGTTCGTTGAGAACATCTGGGGCATTGAACTAAGTACTCTCTGATAAACTTCCATAGTAGATTTGATTTAAATTTGATACAATATAATACAATAAATAAACAATTAATAATTTTAAGCACATTTTTTTTCAAGCATCTTAGCCTCTGATCCATACCTCACCTCTCTTGGGCATGGATAGGTTTCAAATAATTTTTCTATAGCACTGACAAACTCTTCCTTGCTCTTATCATCTAGGTAAAGTAGTCTGTCATTCATTGCGTGTACGAATTCGTACATCTGTAGTCTTCCTTCTAGTGTCATTGTAGTTGTAATTTTGTAAATTGAATTATAGTATCAACCCAGTCCCCATCCCACTCTTCATTCTCATAAATTCTACAGAACTCATTGGTCAACTCGATGCCTAATTCATACAGGCCACCTAACCCATCCTTGTCTACAATATCTAGCAATCTATTTGGCATAGTATCGTTGTTGATCATTGCATGAATCGTGCATACAATCTGATGGTGAGTCTCTGCCCACTCTCTGAATCCCTTGGGTAGCTTGGACTTCTTAGAAGCCAACTGATTCAGTAAGCTTGATACAAGCAAGACCTCTTGCTTACTTACATTGTCTGCATTGTACATGGCATCCATTACTGCTTGGTAGGTATGGTCTAAGTCCATACCATCGGGTACATTTACTTCGATTGTAATTTTCATGATAGTTTTTTGTCTATAAATTCTTTAATATCTTCAATCCATTCATAATTCCACTCCCCTTTATCCTTATATAGATCCATAAATTCATTGGTTATCTCTATACTTAAGTCATAAATCGATTCCACATAATCTTTTTCCAGCACATCTAGCAATGTCTTAGGCATATCGTCAAGGTCTTGCTGTAGCTCTTCAAGAAAGTACACCACCTCGTAGTGAATGTATGCCCATTTCTTAAAATCATTTTTCATAGTTGTATAGTTGTTTGATAGTTTAACTCTGATAATATAATCTTGCTAGGATACGCATCCTCTAATGCATGGATGTAGTCCTCTATAAAGTACTTCATCTCATCATGCTGATTCGACATAGGCTCTAACACCTTTCTGATATGCTCCTCTCTTAGGTTGGTATAGATGACGCACTGGTCACCATCCCAATTGCCAATCTTTAATTTAAATACATTCATATTGATATTAGTATGTTGTTGTTTTGATATGCATATACCTTGTTACTTGGATAAGCCTCCATGAGTGCATCGATTAGGTCATCGTTCGTGTACTCCTCACCATGCTCTCGCTCTCTCATTACGATTGGAGTAATGACATCTATAATTTGAATCCCAGTTAAGTCTGTGAATAGGATAAAGTTCTCCTCATCCCATGCCGTGGTGTTGATTTCAAATGCTTTCATCTTCTATTAGGTTTGAAAATTGTGCAACAATAAACTGCTCATAGGTCAGTCGCTTCCTATCTTTCTTTGGGATACTCTTGTAGTCATCCCTTAATTGCTTACCAAACTTGGTAACGAATCCATACATGATCCTTAGTACATCCGAATTAAAATCTTCAACCCATAGCGGAGTATTGTCCCCTACATAAGCATTGAAAGTGTTATACTCTAGGTAATCTATTGCATCTTCCTCAGACATGTCTTCATTCTGAACCAAAACATCTACACATTTTCTCCTAGAGTACACCACCTTATACATGTTAGGCTCGAACCCAATGATTGCATCATCAAATCCATCTGCAAATAGCACATCATCGTACCATTCTAGAATCTTATCTCTCATTTGATTTTTCTTTTCCATTCTGCTACAATTTTAGTTGCCTCGTATAATGCATCGGCATACTCGCCAATACCCATGTCCTCATTTGCCATGATCCATTGGTAGATCTCTTCTACCAGCAGTTCCTCATTCTCTTTTACCTTGCGTAACTGATCACGCAGATAGTCGATTTCTAGTCCTTCAATCGTTCTCATAGTTTTATTTGTTTAAGTTACCAACACATCATGTTACCCATTCTATCCCACTCCCTACTCTCCGTAGGTGTTGCCTTGTGTAGCGTATCGTAGTTAACTACACCACTTGGAAACTGCCTCTTGAGTTCTGACTTGAACTCCACTAGATCCTTTGCCCATATGTCATTGAATCCACCACCTACCCAATTGAATAGGTATCTGTACTGACCTTTGCTATTCTTCAATAGGCTTTCTCTTTTAGTTTGCTTTCTCATCCTTCTTTTAGTCTTAAGTATATCTCTAATGCTTCCTCGTAAGTTATTGGATCCATGCCCTCACCTATGCTATCCTCATCTCTGTAGATCCCATTAGGATCTGCCCAACATAGCCAATCAATTAATTGTTCTCTGTTCATTTATGTCTTCCTCATCTACTACTGATTCCGATATGAAATCAAATCCATGTTTCTCTCTTAACCTCTCCAATGATTCAAAGCATGCATCGTAAGTCTCCTCACTATCAAAGATCGCCACTAGTTCGGCATGTACTCCCGTTTCAAAATATACTTTTACCATAGTTTTATTTGTTTAGTTACCAACTTGTCATTGATCTTTTATAGTTCTCATTACTTCTTAGTACATCACTGCACTTTCTTCTTAGGTTTGGATCCACTATTTGGAATCCTTTCCATGTACCTAAGCTACCACCATATGTAGATACTTCTATCAAGGTGTTGTCATTCTTAGCGTACTCCAATACATCCTCCATCTTATCCTTGAATACACTATATACTCTGAGCGTACCAACTTGACCATAGCCATCAACACTACAATTTTTGTGATAGTCCACTACCATTTCTTCAATTAGATTTTTCATAGTTTTAATGTTCTAGGATTTGAATATTTGTTTTACCTTTTCTCTCACCACTACATAGGCCACATTTCTCACATGTAGATCTATAACCCATTTCTTTACTAGCTGGACATTGTACTGCATTTGCGATCTTTTCTTTTACTGCAATGAATGATCTATATCCTAGCTTTTTTGCCATATCTGACTGACCTACACTATGTGTACTCGCCATAAAGAACTTAGAGTACTCAGGCTTTTTTGCCCATTGATGTGTATATCCTGTATGATTTTTTGATATGCCAATCATATTGGAGACCATGTCAATTGGTAGTAGTGTTGGTTCTCCATAGGTACCAAATCTGATATACCTATCCTTAGACATCTTCATTACTTTGATCCATACATCGTCCAAACTAGGGATCTCCTTATCTTTGAATTCTTTCACTAGACTTTTGAACATGCTACAGAATCCTGCATATTGTTCGTACTTATGCGTGTAGCATTTCAGATATCCTCTGAATGGGCAGTCAAAACAAACTGCATCAGCTAGGTCAAAGAATTCTTTTGGAATCATCTTCTCACCATTGGAGTACTTCCTGTCAGCATATTTCAATTGCTCCTTACTAAAGGAGTACACCTGTAGGATCTTTTCCTTGCCATTTGTTATTTTACCATTGGTACTTTTGTCCAATCGGAATACGATGATTGCGTCTTTTATTTGTGCAGTAACTCTCATTTATATATTATTTGTGTAGCAAAAATTATCAAAATATGCGTCCTCATTTGCTTTGATGTGAGCAAAAGTTTGGTTTGCATCTTTCCTATCCTTGTATGCTTTTGATGATTCGCAATATGCTTTGCCATCGTAGTAGATGGATTCACCTTTGCCTATTACCTTGCCTGTCTCAGCACAAGTACTTTTGAATCTAGATGTTATAAATCTTCCCATGATTATTTCCAAGTTTTAGTTAGGATTACAATTGATAATGCCACATATACTTTCATTATAACCAATGCTACTGCATCATCGATTGATACTATCCACAATGCTCCCATTACCCATAGGTAAGCGATTAAAAATTTCGATAAGTAATTGTATGCTTTTGTCATTTTAAAGTAGTTTAAGTCCAAGCATATATCCCAAAATAAATATTGGAATTAATGCAATAATATAGTAGATAATTAATCCTAGCTTTTTCATGTTAGTAGGTATTTGATATGTAGAAAGTTTTTTCCAATTGGATCCCATAGAGGATCCCTAGTACGATGATTACTACCATTATCCCAATGGCAAGTAGTGTTCCTTTTGTGTTTGTGTTCATTTTTGTGTTGTTTACAAATAGTTATTTACATTAATTTTATAAATCAATTCATCAGATTCTACATAGTTTAATTCTGCCGAATTAATGTTTTGAATGTTGGTTAAAATTGTGCCATACATATTACCTTTGTATGCAATCACTTCGTAATATCCAAAGTTACTTTTGCAGTTCAATGTAAGTTTTAAACTTGCATTTTTTGGCATGTTTTTTTGTATTTCTGTTGCTAATTCTAATGATGTCATAGTTTTATTTTGTTTGGTTTAATCTCCATAGTTCTCTGCCCGCTTCAATTAAAGAATCAGCCTGTCTAGTGGTAAGTCCATGATCTTGACCTATGGATCTAGCTCCATTACCGATTACTTCATTTAGATGTAGAAACTTGATAGCTAGATCAAGTCCCCATCTTTTGATTGCTTTTTTTGATTTGCTTGTCATTTTTGTGTTGTTTAAGGTTTGTTCCCGATTGTAATCAAATACCACATTCAAGATGTCGGGAATATTTTGTTAATTAATTAGTTGCATCCATGAAATAACTCATTTGCAATAAAGCAAACTTCATAATCTCCGCCAACCTCATCAATCTCTCCTAACTCAAAGAAATCTGAATAGTCAGCCAATGCTAATTCTTCGCATACAACTATGACTGGACTTTCGTCTCCTTTCAATGGATGTTCTACCAATAGAATCAATTGGCCAAGTGAATTGGTAAATGTCTTGTAGATCGTAGGATTCAGAGACATTAGTTTAGTGTAGTTTAACATAATTTTTGGTGGGTTTTGGTGAATGCTTATTGCATGTACAATATTAACTTATTTCTAGTTCATAATCTAATACTCGTTCAATTTATTTTCATTATTGAGTAAGATTTTATGTAAGTGATTGATAATCAGAGAGATTATTTTTGTTGTGGATCTTATATATTATTTGTGCGTACAATCGATCGGATAGGGATAAAGCAAAGGATCCTTGGATCTGAATGTGTTTCCCTGGTGAATGTGTTTCCCTGGTAGATCCTCTATTGAATGATAGTCAAGTTTATCTGTAGCAAAGGTAGGTAGGTAGGATAGGTAGGTAGATCCTATGTAGGTAGGGTAGGTGATCGTAGATCCTAGGCATGACCATGTCAGTCAGTCCCTAGCAAAAAGCCAAAAAATCGAAGGGAAGCAGATCGACTGCTATCCCCCCTATGCGAAAATAAAATCGTTTTCGGTTTGGGGTCGCAGCGCAATTTTGGTGATATTACCCAACCACTACTATCATGTAAAGTATTATATTTGTGCATGTACGATGGACTAACAATGAAGAATGGTCGTTTGATAAACGAGCGTCCTAACGGTATCACTGGGATTCAAGAGGCTCTTAATATTAAGAAGACCTTGAAGCGAGCTGAGAAGATTCAGATGTATTCTGAAGCTGTATCACTAGGTGTCCAGAAAGCTGAGAATGTCGAAGATATGAATGAGATGTTTTTGAAGTAGTAGCTTTTTGGATTTATGAGGAGAGGGTCTTTTAGTAGTCCCTCTTTTTTTGTATCCATATGACAGATAAACTGTCATAGGCTGTACGGAAATATGTCACGTAACTTATTGATTTTCAATTTACTGATAGATTATGTCGTTTTTTATTCTCAGAACTAATTTAAAAAAATAATAATATATAGAATAGTATATATATATATATAGGGAAGGAAGAGATTGACATGGAAATCAAGCGTCAACAACTACTGTTGCGGTGTACTACAAGTCAAGCAGATGAGTCTATGCGTGATGCTATTCAGAGTGCAGTTGTTGCTGCATTGGGTACATCATGGACCTATGTGGCTTATCAGGTATTGCAATTGCATAATATTGCTGAACTTATTGAAAGAACCATTCTTCGGGATGGCTTTTTTTGTTTTATGTCACAATTATTATTTAATTTGTGACAAATTAATTCAAATGGAATATTCACCTAAAGATTTAGTGTTCGCCCAGGAGGGCAGGCTAAAGTTAATTTCTGGCATCAAGAAGATTGCTGGAGCGGTCAAGAGTACGTTGGGGCCTTATGGCAACACGGTACTAATTGAGAGTCCTAATCACACGCATGGTATTACTGTAACAAAGGATGGTGTCACTGTCGCTAAGGCTGTTGACTTGATTGATCCTGTTGAGAACCTAGCTGTGAAGATGATGAAGGAGGCTGCTGATAGGACGGCTACCTCTGCTGGTGATGGAACGACTACTGCTATTGTGTTGACTGAGGGGTTGGTGCTAGGGTGGTTGGAGCATATTGGTGCGGGACAGACTGAGTTGAATACCACTGAGGTGCTGCGGAACATACATGATCTGAGCACTAAGGTGATTGAGGGGTTAAAGAAGAAGAGTAAGCGAGTGACCAACTCAATGCTGCTTGACGTGGCCACTATCTCTGCGAACAATGATGGTCAGATAGGTCGGATCATTGCTGAGGTGTACAAGGATGTGGGGAAGAACGGCATAGTAACGGTGGAGCGAAGCCAGACGAGTGACACATATGCTGAGACCACTAAGGGTCTAAAGATTGACAGGGGGTACACAAGCCCATTGTTCATCAACGATCAGAGCAGAGACGAGTGTGTGTTCGAGGACGTGCATGTGCTGGTGGCTGACATTGAGATAAGTAATGTGTTGCAGATTGAGAACGTGCTTAAGCCAATCATACAAGATGGTAAGAAGCTATTGATAGTATCACCATGCCATGTGAACGTGGTGAACACGTTGGCGGCAAACGTGATGAAGAGTAACCTAAAGATGTGCGTGGTACAGCCACCGAGCTTTGGGTATCGACAGCATGAGCTGATGCAGGACCTGGCGGTTAGTGTGGGTGCCACATACTTCAGTGAGAAGACTGGGGATGACCTGAGTCAGATCACTATCGATGACCTAGGGCATGCTGCCAGAGTGGTGGTGTCAAAAGATAAGACCATCATCCTTAAATCTGACTTGAGAATCGATGAGAAGAAGGTCGAGGAGCGAGTGGCACAGCTATGGCAGGCACATAAGATTGCTAAGAAGAAGGTTGACAAGGACCACTTGCTTGAGCGTATTGCGTCACTAACCGGTGGCATTGGTGTGATCTACGTAGGTGGGCAGACTGACCTGGAGCAGAAGGAGCTGTATGACCGTGTTGACGATGCGGTGTGTGCTGTTAGGTCCGCTCTAGAGGAGGGCATACTACCAGGTGCTGGCAAGGCGTTGCTTGATGAGAGTGCGTCACTGTTCCCAACTGACAGCTTCCACTATAGCCATGAGAAGAGTGTGGCGATAAAGATACTATCGAACGCAATGATGGCACCGTTCCAGCAGATCCTAGCTAACGCAGGGTTGAAGCCAAGTGATGTGTACAAGGAGGCGATGCCTGTAGGGCATGGGTACAACTTGAAGACAGGGAAGACTGGTGACCTAGTGGCTATGGGTGTGATTGACCCATTGAAGGTGACACGAAGTGCATTGCAGAACGCAGTGAGTGTAGCGACAACTATTCTGAGTACTAACGCCATAATAACTATGGCTAGATCATACGAAACCAAATAATATATGGATGCAATACTAAACCCATTTGGCTACGGAGAAGCGACAAAAGTCGTTGACGAAAGCCGCAGGACTGCTGACGTGTGGCGTGAGTATTTTAACTTACACCAGGTGTTAGTTGAGAATGAGTTCTACGTCCTATTTGAGGATGGACTGCTAGTGAAGAAGACTAGGTCCAAGTTCAGTACGAGTCAGTACATCAAGGGAGAGAAGTTTAAGTGTTTCAGGTCTAACTATGAGCCGGTTTAAGGAGTTGGCATACGTGGTTGGATTGGCGTTGTTGTTCGCACTTATAGTGATAGTACTGTATGAGATTTAATGAGGAGGTAGCAAAGGTCCTTGATGATATTAGGGACCTGCTCATTGCTAAGAATGCCAAGTATGGCAACTCAGCACTGGAGCCACTGGGGGTGTTCAGTCAGTTGTCCGCAAAAGAAGGACTACTGATCCGAATTGATGACAAGCTCAAGCGCATCAAGAACGGTAGCATAGATAGGGATGACGAGGATGTGGTGAATGACTTGATTGGATACCTAGTCTTATTAAAAATTTATGCAAAGCTGTCTCAAATTTAGTCGATATTTGGGACAGGAATGTTCACAATAACTTTGTGTTCATGAAACGTGAACAGATATTTTTTAAACTATATTTTGGCATTTTTGCGTCAATTGTGACAAATTATAGTGCATGGATATCCCATCATTAACCTACTTTTTGCTACTTAATGTCACATATATTACACCTTATCGGAAATTTTCCGAATAACAACCCATAGGTTTACAAAATTTTAACTCTTGTTAACTTTTAGAATAACTTCTTACTCACACCTAAACTGTGAATCTTTGTCACAGGTTGGTATTGATACTGGAACACGTACTTGTTGTCCACGTATGATACGTATGCGCCTGGATCTAACATCGAGTTGATGCTTGCGCCTAGATATAATCCCTTGCTCTTCTTAATTATTGTCTGGGTCTCAGTGTTGGTTATGGTATTGGTTACCACTGGTATATTAAAATCGTTAGTGACGTTCATTTTTAGGACCTCTCCGAGGACTTCTCCGTTGACATAGGTGTTACCATACTCAAATGGAGTCGTAGCACTGAAGCTACTTATAGTAGGCTTGTAGTCAATTAGGATAGTATCTCTCAAAACTTCTGTTTTTATCATAGTTTTAGGAATATAAACAGTCTCAACGTGTCGAGAGTAAATTGTGTCAGTTTCAGTTTTGGTGCTGAACTTGTACACGGTCTCCTGTTCAGCCTTAGGGCATGCAATAAAAGCTAAAATTACTCCAGCAATAAAAGCTAAAACTGCTATTCTAATTCTTTCGTCATCAATTAACTCTTTCATCATTGCTCAATAAATAAATTGTCCTGCTCTAGTATCTTTCTTAACTCCTTGCGGCAGTAGTCATACGCCTTGTAGGTCTCATCAGACAATTCTTTGTACTTCATTTCGGAACGAAGTAGCTGGTCGAAGTCCCAGATGGCACTTTTATAGTTATGTCCGTTAATAGCGGCCTGAAAGTCTGTGGTATCTTCAGGCAAATCAAACTCTAGTACTGCTTTCATAGTGGAAATTTACAACTGTCTACTAACAACTCGTAATATCTATTGTTTTTTCTGTTTACTTCCCTTCCTGCTAGGGTCAAGATCCTTCCTCCTGTAGGTTTTACAGGAGCCCCTCGTTCAACATGCCAACCAAAGGCTCCATCTTGGTACTCTTCCTTGTATGAGCCTGTGATTGCTAGGTGAATCTGCTTGTGTTCTATCTCAAATACCTTTTTGCCCATGTTGAAGTGGACTGAATCTCTTACATCGTTACGACTAGAGTTCTCATGTATGTGCCCCATGATGAATATGTCCATGTTCTCGTACATTTCTAGTGCACGTGTCAGATTAATAGCACCCTTTGTAACTATACCACCCCCACCAGAGCCGTGAAAGTACTTCAAGTTCTTACTCATTACAGTGCTACCACTCATAAAGTGCTTAAGTATCATCCATCCTCCATATCCACCGGTTTGTACGTTAGTCTTGTTGGTGTAGTTAAGGAGATCTACGAACCTTTGTAGTGGATCAGTCTCTAAGTTTTTTATGATTGCTGTCTCGTGATTACCATAACCGATTACGGTTAGTAGATGTGCGTAAGGAGACCACCATTCCACTGCATCTTCTATGACAGCGTCAATATAGTTGGCTGTATTGTGTTCAGGAAGGATATCCTTCTTATTTCTTCTTGGATCGTACTTACCCTGCATGAGACAGAACAAGTCACCGTTCATTTGGATTGGTATATTATTCTTTAAACAATAGTTTAGGTGATCCTTTAACTTTTGTCTATCACACTTTGGGTTGTCCCAGTGTACATCTGATAGTAATGCTACCTGTGTCTCTTCCCTGCTAAGTTCAAGTACATGAACATTTCTGCTAGCCTTCTTTAGATTCATCAGAACCTTATTTGTTGTCCATAAAGTTACTATTATTTTTTATTTCTCAAATTCGTTTCCTATATTGTACACATAAAAATAATATGATGGCACTAAATCAAAGAGATTATCGGAACTTCATAGATGGGCTTCTGGTAGGGTTTGTATTTGGACTAGTTATTTCAAGCATCTTGTTCTTGGTATTCACCTGAGTCCACTATATTTGTAGTATGAAAGCTATAGGAAAAAATATTGTAATCAAATCTATTGATGAGGAAGTAAAGACTTCATCTGGATTAGTCTTATCTGGTGAGGACACTAACCAACTCAGATACAAGCGTGGGATTGTAATCAACTCAGGCACTGAGGTTAATGCAATCAAGGCGGGGGATGAGGTGTACTACGACAAGGCTAACAGCTACATGATGATCATCAATGATGACCACTGCGTAATTATTCAGGAACGTGACGTAGTTCTTGTCCTGTAAGTCTATTCTCCTTTAGCTCCTTATTCATAGTAATAATCATATTCCTGTAGACCTTGTCTGAGAACTTTACATTCTTCTTGAACATGGGGTTGTTGCAGATTGTCTCAGGGATTTCCTCTCCTTCTAACTTTTTGTAGATTGAGTTAACCATTCTCTTTGCCTTGTAGGATAGAGAGTATATTGCCTTAGATCTCATGGCAGCTCTACCTGGTTGCTTGGTTGAGAAGAGCTCAATCCATCCTTCCTTTTTTAATTTGTAAAACCTTTCTCTGTCCCAGGAGAATATTTTTTCGTACTCTTTAAATGTGGTTATATTGAAGTAGCGTTCTGAGTAGAGATACAGCAGCATGTCTAGTTCTGCTTGGGTAAGATTGTGCCTTACCTTAAAGTATTCACGGATTACTTTCCAATATTTGAGGTAATCTCTTTTATTTGATTTCATTTTTATTATTACATTTGTAATCAAAGGTACTATATTTAAACAACAAGACTATGCAACCTTGCACTCAAAAAGTTAAAACCGCAACATCTTACAAACCAAAAACCTCAAAGAAATGAAAGGAGATCAAATGATGGCTATGGGTATGCCCAAGGCTGCTGTTCTAAAAGGAGCCGCTAAAGGCGCAGTTAAAGGCGCAAAGAAGGCTGTAGTAAAGAAGGTCGTTAAAAAAGCAATGGCCAAAAAGAAGTATTAATGGCTGAGAAGTCTACAATGAAATGTAACCGTGTCGTTGCTTCTGACAGACCCGGCAAGAAGCGAATGGTAAAGGCTTGTGCTAATGGCCAAGAGAAACTAATTCACTTTGGTGCTGAGGGTTATGGTCATAACTATTCAGCAGCGGCACGGTCTTCATTTAAGGCTCGTCATAAATGCGATACTGCTACAGATAAACTATCTGCTAGATACTGGTCATGTAAGAACCTATGGGCAGGTCCTGGAGGATCTACCAAATCATCACCTAAGAGTAAGAGAGGAAAGTACTGATGAAAGACTCTTGCTACAAAAAGGTAAAGGCATCATATGATGTGTTCCCTTCAGCAAGGGCTTCTCAGGCTATTGCTAAGTGCAGGAAGGCTTCCGGATCTGTTCGTAAGACTGAGAAGGGGATAAGTCTAAAGCGTTGGGAGAAAGAGAAGTGGCAGGATACCAAGAGTGGTAAAGCCTGTGGTGCAGGAGGACGTAATGAGTACTGCCGACCAACACTAAGAGTGTCAGCAGAGACACCAAAGATTAAGAGTGAGATAAGTCCAACGAAACTTTCTGCTAAAAAATTAGAGAAGAGTAGAGTCGGCATGGGAAAAAGAATTTCTAAAGTTTAACTATATTTGTTCATCATTAAAAATTTAATCAAATGGCACAGAAAGTAAACAAAACAAATGCAGAGTTATTGGAGTTGGTTCGAGCTTTGAACATTACTCCAGTTGAAAAAGGAAGTAAGGCAGAGGTGAAGCTTAAGAAGATTGCAGAGAAAATTAAGCCTTTGTTTGAAGAGTACAACGAGAAGCGTGAGGACATCCGTCTTGACAATGCCCACACTGAATCTAATGGTGTGTTGGACTTGAATGAGAAGGGTGACTACAAGTTCACTAAGGATGGTATCAAGGCTATGGCTAAGGATATGAAGAAGCTTCTTGATGAGACCTTTGAGTTTTATCAGTTTACTTTCTCAAGTGAAGGTATTGAGGACTTTAAGTTCTTGGCTGGATGGGTTGAAGGTATTGAGGCTGAGCAAGTTATTGAAGAAGTTTAATAAACTATTGATTTAACATAGTGAGAACGGCATCAGTCTTAATTGGTTGGTGCCATTCTTTCTTATAACGATATGAAAAGCAAAGGACTAGGAGATACCATTGAAAAAGTAACTAAGGCTACTGGAATAAAGAAGGTAGTTGAAACTGTTGCTAAGGCCGCAGGCAAAGATTGTGGCTGTGGAAAAAGAAAAGAAGCACTTAACCGTGCATTCCCATACAACGAAGATTAATTAATAAGATCATGGCATATCAGAAATTACAACAATCAAGAGCAGCAGTAGTCACTAAGAGTGATACTGATGACATTCCAAATCCAGGAAACGGAGCAGTAGAAGGATGTATACTATACGTAGGTACCGGAGGAATTCTTCGAGTGCTAACGGCAGGAGGGGATGATATTACATTCCAGAATATACCGAATGCATTTGTTACTACCTTTCAAGTAGTTAGAGTATTTGCCTCGACTACAACAGCTAATAACATTGTAGCTCTTTGGTAAATGAATCATCAAGAGAACAGTAGGCTTGATTATATGGCAGCAGAACTGGATGCGTTAAAAAATGACGTAGCTGAAGTTAAGGCTATTGTTAAAGACATGCACACTTTACTCTCTGGTAATCCTATTGATAAGGACTCTAATGGAATGATTGGAGACTTGAGGACAATGAAGAGAGAGGTGTATGAGTTGAAGTCTGAATTAAAGAAATACAAGAATTATTTTTATGCACTTGTAACACTTGTTGGATTAGGTGCATTAAAGATTATTATTGAAATATTAAAGTAGAATGGCAAAGGCAGTTGCAAGTGTAAGAAAGATTAGCTTCGGCAAAAAGAGAACCGGTGTAGCTAAAAAGTCATACGGTAAGTATAATGAGAAGCCTAAGAAATACAGAGGACAGGGACGATGAGAAAGTTTTTCACATGGGCAAAGGGATTTCTTTCTGAGCATGGACAAGCTTCTAGTAAAAGACTTGTTGGTGTTCTTACTGCCATTGCCTTATGTTGGACTTTATACTTTAATCCAAATGACGCTTTAGTTTATTCTGTTGCTGCATTGTCTGCCGCTGCTTTGGGTATTACTGCTGCTGAGAAAATATTTAAAAAGCCAAACAATGAAGATCAGTCCAAATCTTAATCTTGCTGAAATTACTAGGAGCAATACTGCTAAGAGACACGGCATAGATAATACACCAACCGCAGAGCATTTAGAGAACTTTAAGCTACTGGCTGACAAAGTGTTTGAGCCTATCCGTGAGCATTTCAAAACACCAATTTTTATAAGCTCTGGCTATCGTTCTAAAGAGTTAAATGCATTTATAAAAGGCAGCGCATCCAGCCAGCATTGTAAGGGAGAAGCCATTGACATCGACATGGATGGAAGCAATGGTGAAGTAACGAACAGGATGGTGTTTGATTTTATTAAAAACAAGTTAGATTTCGACCAGCTTATTTGGGAGTTTGGTACAGACTTTAACCCTGACTGGGTACATGTATCTTATACTAAAGGCAAGAACAGAAAGCAGAAGTTAAAAGCCGTTCGCATTAATGGCAAGACTTCTTACATTAATCTTTAGTATATTTGTTCAATTACTTAATAGCAAATGGCAAAGATAAGTACATACCCCATTATATCTGTACCTACCCTCAACGATTTGTTGATAGGTACGGATGTAGAAAATCTCAATGAGACCAAAAACTTTTCCATAGGTGACATTGGTGGACTAATTGGTCAAGGGTTTGTACCTTATGTTGGTGCCACTGGCAATGTAAACCTTGGAGTATTTAGCATTGAAGCAGCTTCCTTTATTGTTGAAGGAGGTCTTGCTTCAGAATTTGTTAAGGCTGATGGTAGCTTAGATAGCACAGTATATACTCCACAGACAAGAACGCTTACAATTAATGGCGTAACATATAACCTGTCTGCAAATAGATCATGGGATCTTAATACAATTGATACATTAACCACTACAGGTACCAGCGGTGCTGCTACTTATGTTGGCAAGACTCTTAACATCCCAGTATATCAAGCTCAAGGAGCTTACATCACACAACTTTCTGGAGAAGCAACTGCGGTTGGCCCGGGCAATGCTACGGTTACTCTTGATAATGCTGCTGTAATAGGTAAGATATTATCAGGGCTGAACGTAACAGGTGGCACTGTAGTATCTACAGATACCATTTTGCAGGCATTTGGTAAGGTTCAGAACCAGATAAATGCACTGGCAGGTGGGGTTGAATATCAAGGCGTTTGGAATGCGGCTACAAATACTCCGTTTCTACAGAGTTCGGTAGGCGTACAAGGGCATTACTACGTGGTTAATGTAGCTGGTAATACTAACTTGAATGGGATTACTGATTGGCAGGTAGGTGACTGGGCGATATTTAATGGCTCTACTTGGGACAAGGTAGACAATACCGATGCTGTAGTAAGTGTTAACGGGTACGTAGGTGCCGTTGTGCTTACTGCTGGTGATGTCGGTGCTGTTCCTACAACAAGAACGCTTACTATCAATGGAGTTGGATATGACTTGTCTGCGGATAGGTCATGGACTGTAGGTGATGTACGTACAGACCAGACCTATGCTAACCCATCGTGGATTACTTCACTAGCATGGACTAAGATTACCGGTACTCCTACCACATTAGCTGGATATGGGATTACCGATGGTGCATTAAACACCACTACATTAACGATTAATGGGGTAACATTTGACCTCA
>Ga0208160_1000115_pt1 | contig 36268 bp, 45 predicted proteins | sample CB_VirMetaG_FD_184536 | JGI IMG/M metagenome (GOLD analysis project Ga0208160, IMG submission 184536) | Freshwater to marine saline gradient viral communities from Chesapeake Bay - CB_1504_1 Viral MetaG (SPAdes) (version 4) | ecosystem: Environmental > Aquatic > Marine > Coastal | place: USA... | reverse complement strand
CAGCCGTGAAGTACATGTTGCGCTTTCCAGTTCTACGGCGCCGGATCTTTCGCTTAACTTTCTTCGTCAACTGTTTCCTCCACGCGGCCAACCGCAGCAGCAACTTGTAGGATCGCATCCCGACTAACTTCGATGTCTTTCAAAACCTGCCGAACTTCCTTGCTGTCATAGAACAACGGGATCTGTAGGATCCTATCGATCGATGCGTACCTTTCATCAAGTATATCTAGTGACTTTTCAATTTGCTCAGTGACATAAAGCAGCTTTCTCGCAAAAAATATGCAATAGTATGTGCTAAAGCCAGTGACCAACGTTAGCGCTGTCACAACTGGAACCATCCAGTATTCATAAAATAGTTCAATCATAGAAAATGCCCCACTGCTTCGTCATACTGTTTGCAGATGCTTTCGTGTGAAAAGCTATTTCTCACATCGACCCCAAGTGCCTTTGCCCACTGTTGCGGCTTCTGAGGCTTCTTCCGAAACCTTCTGACTGTCGACTTGAAGCTTTCTTCATTAGGTTCTGCCCATCTGGAGCCCTTCATGAAAATGTGTTGATCACACCTCTTATCAGGGATTTGCATAAGCTCGTAGTCAATCTTAAGCCACTTTTGAGAATTTAGAAAATCGAGATGACCAGACCAATTCGTGGCGATAACAGGAAGATCACACGCTGCTGCCTCAAGAAGAGGCAGTCCGAAACCTTCACCTCGGGTTGCAGAGACAAGGGCCTTCACCGACTTTTCCTTGTACAGTCCTGCAATCTCATCTGGATTCATGTGGCCATGAAGGAAATGAACCCTAGGGAACATTCCTGGCCTGATCTCCTTCAAAACATTGTCGAGAACATTTCGTGTAATTCCTCGATCAATCTTTGTCCCCTTTCCGCTGTTTGTCTTGATGATTATCCCAACATCCGGATCATCCGCAAATGCCTCGCATAGCCAACGAAGCGTAAACATGACATTCTTTCTGTCGTGATACGGATTGTGATCCGTCAGCTGTCCAAGAACAAGAAAATTGAATTTCGTATTCAACTGTAAATCTAGCGGGCCTGCATCAAAACACTCATCTATGAAAGACTCTCCAACTACATGAAGTGGAACATTGATCTGTCCTGATGCACGTAGCACATTTGCCGTGTGTTGAGACGGAACAATCACTGCATCCATCCTGTTACAGCACTCAACCCACTGAGGATTGCATGTGTCTGTCTCAACTGCTGCTGTCACACCGACATTGACCTGAGCAAGGTTAGGGTCCCATTCATTGGGCAGCTGAAGCTGAAAGGAGACATTCGGCGTGCCCATTGTTCCAGATGAAGATCTCATGACCCTTCCGACAATTCCTCCGTCCCATTCGTCATTCAGAAGCCACGACGTCCTTCCCCAGGGAACGATATTTGAGTGGAGGTTCACATCACCTCTTTTTTCTAGCCACCTGTAGAGTTGCCTAGAGTGAACACCATAGCCACTCATCGTCAACAGGGGAGCCCTTACAACAACATTCTTCATCACATCGTCTCCATCGTGAACCGGTCTCTTCTCCAGTTCTCAATCAATCCTCGAAGAGTATCGTCCCACATATCGATTGTATTTTGATAGTTGAACTCTGACATGACATATGACCTGACCTTTTCACTCAACGCTTTTCTCTCTTCTGGATTCAGGGAATACATCTTCATAAGCGCTGCAGCAGTTGTCTCAGCTGAAACGTAATCTTCATAGATGTACGGAACCTGTTGCGAACCAACAAGCGACCTGACCTCAACCGGAAGTGCAACTCCGTTCTCGCTTCCGTCTCTGTGATCAACAACTTGCCTTGTCAACCCTCCAGTCTGAACAGCGATAATGGGTGTTCCACACTGCATCGACTCAAGTGTTCCGAGCCCAAAGCCTTCTGCAAACGAAATGTTGAGAGTAACATCAGCGATGTTGTGCATGATGTTGATCTTCTCAAAATCTACTCTTTGGTTCGAGAACAGAACGCTGTCCTGGATTCCTAGCATGTCAGCTGTCTTTTGGAGGTTTGGCCCCTCACTGTCATATGGATCAGTATGCATAATCAAGAGCGCATCTTCTCTTCCCTGCTTCTTGAGCTCTTGCATGAAAAGCTGCCATGAAAGAAGAACATCATTCGGTCTCTTGCGCTTCGCGTTCCTGTTCATCCAAAACGCGATGAAATGATCTGCCTTCTCACTTCCTAGAAGCTGGCGGCGATACGACTTCTTTGCAACTTCTCCAAGCGGGAAGTAAAGATCTTCCGGGAGTGCGTGAGGAACAAAGTTCGTCTTCTCCGGGAAATTCTCTTTCACCATCTCGTACGTAAGATGACTATGACAGTTTATCAGGTCAGTGCTTTCGTAAAGAACGTCGTTGTATCTGGGTGTCGGACGGTTGTCCCAAACGTGCCAATACGCAATTGGGCAAATCTGATGAATCTCATCCTCCATCTCCCAGATCCAGATGAAGAACCGCGGATCGGTAAATAGAAGAAGAACATCGGGCTTTTCTGTCGCCAACGTCACCCTGAGCATATCCGGATTTCCAAACCCGTCGACAGGTTTGATGATAAAATCCTCGTTGACAACAACAGTGTTGTAGTTTTCATGCTTGATTGCGGCGCCGAACTGCCTGAAGGACCACCCGCCCTTCTTAAGAAGCCCGTTGATGAGATGCCTCGATTGCGTTCCGACGCCAGAAGTGCTCAAAGCGTGATCGGAAAGCAACAAAACCTTGTATTTCTTTTTTTCCATACCTAAATACACCAGAAGCTAGGTCATTGTAACCTAGCCTCAGTAAGAGATAAAATGAAGGAAAAATCAGTCTTCTGAAACTGCTCTTCCTTTCATTCCTTCCCAGTCTCTTGCATGATCTGGGCGAACTGACTCGTTCTTGTTCCATGTTGCTTGAAGCATTGTCGGATTGACATCGAGCGCCTTTGCAAGATAGATAAGAGCCCGAAGATCCTTCGGAAAGCAATGGCCGCCAAAACCCATATGACCGTCAGGCCCTGGAACTTGCGTGTGGCGACGGGAAATTCTAGAATCGAGCGTAACTGTATCCATGAGCTCGTCATAATCGACACCTAGTGAGCCTGCAAGCTGATAAATTTCGTTTGAGAATGAAACCTTCAGCGCAAGGTAGCAATTCGTCACATATTTCACAAACTCAGCTGTTGTTGAGGTTGTTCGAATAATATCACAGTGCTGTGAGACGCTATTCACAAAATGCCCGAACACCTCTGCAACAACTGCAACAGATTCTTCAGGACCACCGAGGATAATCCTGGACTGATCCAAGAAGTCTTGATCTGCATTTGCTTCAGTGAGAAATTCTGGGTTGAATACAACTCGCATCTTTGAGCGACCAAACTTATCATTCCAAAGTGCAGTAGATCCAGGTGGAATCGTAGACTTTACGACAGCAATCTTCGGCGCTTGGTTCACGAGTGAATAACGGTGGATCTCATCAAGAACAGACTCGACAATTCTCGTATCACACTTTCCAGAGAGCTTCATCGGTGTTGGCACACAAACAAAAATGACGTCAGCCTTGCTGAACAATTCTTCTGCTGTCTTGCATGTTGACAACTTTGCCTTTGCGATGTCAAACGTTTCAACATTCAAGCTTGTAGCTGCCTCGAACCCTCGACGAAGAGCTCCGCCGACAAATCCCTGCCCGATGACGCCGATTGTTTCGGTCTTCATTTGCAATGCTCCGTTCCTCTAAATTCACAAAACTTGCAAGACTCCCTGTTCTTCAGGAACATCTTGCGTCTCACTGATCTTAACATACTAGAAATCATTTTTTCAGTTCTTTCGACCATCTTTGGACCGACAGAGACTGGAACAATCGAAATTGCCTTTCCTGGCTTTGCTTCTCTCTTGAGAAGAATGAATGCACATCTGACATTCTTCAGGTCGATCCCTTCCCTTCTTGCCCAGTAAATCTTGTACGATGCCAGCTGGGCCTGCGTCAAAAAGTCTCGCTTCTTATCTGTTCTCCATCCGCCAGGGCCAGCAGTCTTCCAGTCGATGATCCAGATGCGCTTCTTGCCCCTCTTGTCGACATCGCCGATAATCCCGTCTATGAACCCCTTAAACTTTACTTCATCATTCTGGATGCCCTCGTACAATGCGTCCTCTGCCGCAATGTAGACCCAGTCGTTGAAGTTCTCATCCATGAACTTCTCAAGATCGCCAAGTATCGTCTGGGCCCATTGCTTCCAAGACTCTACAGGATGATGCTTGAATGTCCACCCGCTAGCAGCAGCAGAATCAACAGCCTTTTGAACAACGTCAGGATGATCGAGGCGATGCTTTTCCCATGCATCATCGATCATCTTCAAGACCATCGGAATGTCAATCTCACGAGTCTTCAGGAACTTCTCTGCGCCGGCATGGACAGCAGTTCCAAACTCAGTATACACACTTGACTCAAAGGTGCCCAAGCCATCGACGTACAAGAGCTTATGGCGGAAAGAGCATTCCCGCCAGTTCTTGACTTCGCTGTATGAGATATGAGGTTTGCCTGTTGGAAAATCCATAAGCTATTCTATCCTCAATCAGAAGATTGTTCAAGCCCCCACCACTCGATTGTCTTTTCAAGACCTTCCCAAAAGTGAACGAGTGGCTCATAGCCTAGGAACCACTTTGTCTCACGAATATCTGCAAGTGTGTGCATAACGTCGCCCGGGCGCGGGGGTGCATGATTGACCTTGAAATCGAACTTCTCTGAAAGAGCTGCAAGGATCTCGTTATTTGACACACGTGATTCACATGCAACGTTCAAGCACTGCCCGCTAAATCTAGAATCATAGTTCATCGCGAGGATATTCGCGCTGACGATGTTATCGATGTAGCACATGTCACGCGTCTGCTCTCCAGTCCCATCACTTCGAAGTGGAAGACCATGCTTAATTGCGTGACACCATGCAGAGACAGCAGTTGAGTACGGGCTGTCACCAAACTGGCCTGGACCAAACACGTTGAAGTACCTCAAGCAAACTGCATCCATATCGTATAGGCTACAGAACAACCTGATCAAGTCTTCCATGCAAGACTTCTGCCAAGCATACGGAGACTTTGGGTCCTTTGGGTGTGATGGGGGTGTTGGTAAAACATCTGCGCCGCCGTACACTGAAGATGATGATGCAAACACAAAACGCCTGATATTTCCTCTGCAAGCCTCTAGAAGCCTGACAGTCTTTGCAACGTTCGCGTTTGTTGTCTCAGAGGGATTCTCTACAGAATAACTCACGCGAGGAATTGCTGCATTGTGAAATACCACATCAAATTCACCAGAAGAAATTCTTGAAAGAATTGATGTAGATGCAAAACAACCTTCAACTAGTTCAATATCGCTGTGGCTCTTGAAGAATTGTTCATGATCAGTTCTTGCAGAGCTTAGGTTGTCGACTGCTGTCACTTCATGACCTAGCCTTGCAAGCTCCGCAGATAGATTTGAGCCGATGAACCCGGCTCCACCTGTTACTAGCACGTTCATGTTGTTTTCCTCTTTTTCAGCACTGCTATATATGTACCGCTCCACCAGAAATAGTCTGGATTATTCACTCTGTTTGCATTTCCCGGACGAGCACCGGGAATGATCGCTCTAGAACTTACAATGTCGTAATTGATCTTGTCAAATGCGTCAATCGTCCCCAACCGAACCTGGCGTTGTTCCCAATCGTCAACAATCGCTATAAAAACATCATCAAAAACCGGCTCAAAATAAGTGAATGCCTTTGTCTGCGACTCTTTTGAGTGCTGTCCGTCATAGAAGTATATTTGAATCTTCGGCAGCTTGCTTAAATCAAGATTAAAGCAGTCCTCTTCATGAAAGTGAATATTATCCTGCTGCTTTCCTGGAAGGTACAGGTCCAAGTTTTTTCTCACATCATCCCTAGGATGAAACCCTGTTTCCTCCATAACAAATTCACTAAAATTGTCGATTGCATGAATTTCATTGAGAATCCCCGTGTTTCCATATGCAGCAGACACAAGAGATGACCCCCTGAATGTTCCTACCTCAAGATAATTTGCGCCTGAAATTGAGCAAATGTTGTTCAACATATGACGAAAACAAATCCCAGAAAACCCGATCAGCCTATACTGCATCGGAAGATCTGGGACGTCTTGCCCCCCAAATTTGGCAACCCCTCCAAGAACTGACTGTATTGTCGCTTCATCAGGAAGCTTTGATTTCATATTAGATGCTTGCAAAATTGATTCATCAATATGTTTAGCATATGTCAATGCAACATCGTCATAAGTAGAGACTGTCGAATTCTTATTTTCGAAGTACCTGTCGCCGTGCATGATTTTTTCGTTATAGTTACTCAACATCTTTGTTCTCTTTTGTTTGTAAGAAACGCATCACACTCATCGTAAAGTGAAATGTATACTTCGTCTTTAAGAGGGTGAGGTCCATACCAGTTGATAACATTTACACCCGTTGCGCAAAGATCCTTAAGCGTCTTCAACGCATGCTGATGCCATCCCCTGTGCTGAAAATCTTCTCCGTGATCTTCTAAGAGAATATTTTCGACATTGTGTATTGCGCCACTGGAAATGATGTTCTCAATAAGCTTGTATTCAGTGCCTTCTACGTCTATTTTCAAGCACTTCACTTTCTTCTCAAGCTCAAAAATGTATCTTGAAATGTCTACACACGTGACGTCTGAACTCAGTGCTGTCGATACAGTGTTTTTTCTTGAGTCTAAAGAAGCTCCCCCATTAATTCTGTCAAACCCTAATTTGAAATACAACCGTGATGTACCGTCAGCGATATCTGCGGCACCGTTTACGAGTGTGATATTTTTCTCTGCAGAATATTTGTGTTCCAAGAATGAAAACAAAGCAGGGTGAGGTTCGAACGCATGTACCTCAACACCAGAGTCCTTCAAGTACTCTATCTGCTGTCCTATGTTTGCACCTAGGTCAATCATGATGTCTCCTCTAGACATCATGATTGATTTTGCGACTGCGGTTATGCATTCATCATTTCTTTCTCCTATCATTTCTGCAACTAGCTTTTTGTAATCACCCATGTTCAATCCTCTCGAAATCGTCTTCGCAAAAAATGTGATCTTCATCGACGTCTTTTGTCACCTTGCGTCCCAAGAATGATTGTAGACGAGACGGAGAAATTCCTGTACCAGGCCTTTTGAAAGCAACATCTTTTGTAGTAATCTTTTCACCAGAACTGATTTTCCTTGACGAAACTATGCTTCTTCGAGCAAACGATCTAGCCCTTTGCTCTCCAGGTGTACACTGCTTGCTTTCTATATTACCAACCATAGAATAAGCTAACGACATCATCTTTGTAATTTGCTTTACCTGTGCAGGGTCTACTGAGAACCAATGATCTGCACTTTTTCCAAGCGTCTTATCAATTGTGTAGTGCTTTTCTACGATGTTTGCACCTAGCATCACTGAAAAAGAAGGCGTCTCAATTTGTGTCGTGTGATCAGACAATCCGTATGCATACTTTTCACCAAAAAAAACTTTCAGAGATTCAATCATCTTCAGATTGATCTCATCTTTCTCTGTAGGATATTTTAGGTTGCAGTGCATGATGACAATCCTATCCGTTCCAGAAGACTCAAGAACAGAAATCGCTGATTTGATCTCATCAAGAGTTGACGCACCTGTTGAAAGCATCACGATCTTTCTCTTTGATCCAATGTGCTTCAAAAGTGGATGATTAGTGATATCACACGACGCAACTTTGTAAGCTCGAATTCCCACCCTGTTGAGGTAGTCAACAGCATGATTATCAAAGGGTGTAGACATAAATTCGATGTTGTTTTCATCGCACATTCGCTTAAGCTCAACATGCTCTTTCTCTCCAAACGAATCTAGAATAGAATAAGAGTCAAATTGAGAACCCCCCTTGTCTATCTCACCATCCCAGTCCCAAAATCTAGGTGCATCGCGTGTGCATAGTGATGATGCCTTGTATGACTGAAATTTTATGGCATCTGCTCCAGAACGAGCTGCTTTCCTAATCAGGTCTTCAGCTATCTCAAGCGACCCTAAATGATTTACTCCAGCCTCAGCAATGAAAAAGGGCTTTCCAGACCTAAGGGTACTCCACATCATCTCAATGCTATCTTCGAAACCCTTGCCTCTCATTAATTTGCTCCTTCAATTTTGCTCTTAGATCTTTCTGCGTCGAAAGCGAACCTGTTCTACTAACGTAACGATAGTATGGAAGTTTTACACGATGACCGTCAAAATTTTTCATATACCTCAAAAGCAAGTCATAATCCTCCCTGTTTCTAAGAGACTCATCATAAAGACCGATGGCTTCTAGATACTCTTTTCGAAACATCACCCCAGCGCCGTGGTCAAGCAGCTTTTCTAAATTGTTGATTTCTTGCTTCCTGTTCATATCGTTATCAACAACGATATGATCGCAGTATACGAACCCAATATCTTCATTCCACTGTAGAAATTGAGACATCACAAATAAAAAGTTCGTGTTGATGTAGTCGTCTCCATCAACACGAACGACATATTTTCCTCGTGCTTCTTTGATCCCAACGTTTGACGCGTGTGATACTCCGCAGTTTTCTTCAAGGTAAATTGCTGTTACGAGACCATCATACATTTCTATGATTTTGCGTGAGTTGTCCGTCGATGCGTCATCAACAACTATGATCTCATAGTCTACATCGGAAAGGGTTTGGTTTATACAACTTCCAATTGCTCTCGAAATGTACTTCTCAAGATTGAAGCACGTTATGATAACACTAACAAGCGGAGATTTATCCTGCATATGCCTTTATTCCCCCTTCGCTAAGATAAGTTTCACAGACCATATCGCAAAGATCAACGGGAATACCAGTCGAGCCTAGCTTTTTGTAGTCGACATTTTTTGCAAACACAAGATCGAAATTTCTCGTCCCTATTTTTTCATCAATCTCGTGAATCCTAGAATCAATGTTGCGGACGTCATCCTCCAATATGATGAACTTCACATCGTCATTACAAAACTTTTTCACAATCTCATGTGCTGTCTTCATATATTCTTGCTCACCCAAGCCCCTTGCAGAATACAGGTCGATACCAGCAAACTTGCTATAGCCTACACGAGAAAGAAAGGGCCAGTATACGCAGAACCCGCAGCCCAAGTCCAAAACTGAGCCGCTAGTATCGTTGGTTCTTCTGTGAGAAAACCTTGAAGACAAATCAGGCGATACTTTAAGCAGTTCACTCATCCTATCCATTATCGGAACTTTCAACGCCCATTTCCACAATGAGTACTCAGGCCTAGACCTAGACCTCAGGTATCGAGTGATCTCGTTTGCTAATATTGCGTCTTCTTGTGTAAAAAATCTCTCATCAAACTGCATCTTTTGCCCCATTACAAAGCATCAAACTTTTTGCTAATTCAACGTCTTCGATAGTGTGGATATCGATATAGTTCGTTTCAACGACACCCTTGTAGACAGAAAGTGCTTGCTGCTCAACGCATCTTCGAAGCATTACGTGAATAGCAGCATCCTCTACACCATCTTGATCGACCGTAAAGACTTCCCAAAGCTTTTTCTTGACTAACTTCTCGATACACTGATCAATTTTTGCTTCAGTCACCTGAGGAGAATTTGCTTGGACTCTCACAACTATGTCTGCACCGATACCCTCAAGCGATGCCATGGCATGCTTGAGAACATCCTGTGTCCACACATCATCTGCAGACAGTTTTTCAGGTCGATCAATCACTGACGCCCCACAAGAAATCGCTACATTCTTGATTTTTTCATCTTCTGTTGAAACAAACAAGTTTTGGCCATCATAGTACTGGCTTTTCTTGCATGACTCAATTGCATATGAGATTAAGGGGCGCCCTAAAAGCATGTGCAAGTTCTTATCATTTAGCCTGCGGCTTCCTGCCCTTGCAGGAATTATGAACACAACCCTAGTAGACATCTACAACACTCACGCATTTATCACCTGACATGTCAGTGCATGCTACACCAATCTTCATAGTCTCTTCAGGTATTTCAAGAGTGCATGACTGGTAATACTGTGGACATGCAGGATGAAATTTCACATCAAGCTTGTGATACTTGATATTCCCTGCCTTCGAAAGAGTATACACAAACGGATTCTTTTGAAACATTCTGTGCCTGAACGTTATGAACGCATTACGTCCCGTGACAGAAATCTGTATATCATTCTCTCTTGTGGGTAGCCTGAGTGCCTGTTTTACGGCATCTTTTGCGCACATCCACCTGAATGGAACACCAGTTTCTTCGCTTGCTTTTTTCACTAGCTGAATCGCATAGGAAGTCTCTTCTCTCATATCTCTGTGGTCGTGGCTAAAATATGAGAGAATCGTTGTGTTGCCTGAAGAAAGTGCATCATTGAAAGCCTTCAGGACTTCATCATACTGAAGCTCGTGAAGCCTAGACTTGATGTCTACAGACCTTGCAATAACTCTTCTCATATCTCCTTTTGCAGTAATTTCTCCACACGAAGGATTGTAAGGAAACCAATCCATCGGAGCACCGAACCAATTGAAATCGAATATGTTCTCAGTCTTCTCTGACATCGAAGACACCCTGTTCGAAAAGTCTATCATCAAATTGTCGTTAAGCCACATGGAGCACTTTTCGTCTTCTATTGTGCCTCCGGCCCTGAATGCTTCCGGAAAGTCTTCTCTATCTAGAATTCTTCTTCCTAGAATGTTATAGTGCTCATTAGATGAATCCCAGTCATCACTCCATTGGTCTCCTATTCCTGACTTGGGAGGTTGATGATAGTGCCAGTGAAATGCGTCAATGGATGTATTCAAGGACTTTATGTTGTCGTATGTATCATGATACTCGCAAATTCTGTTTTTCGGATTGGTAGAAAATCCAGTAAAATCCATGATGAACCAGTTGAACTTCAAAGGGAAATTGAATGAATCCCTATGGCAATTTCTATAGTCATCATTCACGAGCTCTCTTAGTGACTGCTTTATGTCACTCCAGTTATCCATGAATTCTTTTGATCCATCCGGATTTCGCCTAACATCTCCGCCGATTGGGCCCTCTGTATCAACACAGTGAACAACTGCCACTAGCGGACCATCAAAAAAAGCATTGTCAAAGGAGCCACCCATATTTCACCATTCCTCTCTTTAAATTGTTTTTGTCGAACCAGCAAAATATGTCATCTAAGTCGTGCCATCGCTTGGTCAAGAATGAGATAATTTCATCTGAGAAACTTGCGCAACTCGTCTCAATGCTGCAACGTTTACTTAGACTATTAGATAGCCTAGTATCAATGCGGGTCATCGCATCAAAATATAACAGCAACATCTCAAATTTATTTGAGAATGAGTAGTATTCGCAAATATCTACTCTTCCTCTTGCAGCACCTGAAATAAGTGAAGAGTCTCGCAAGTACTCCTCAAAGCCTTTCCACGCCTTGCAACCTGCGGCGATGCTGTCTTCCATTAGTAACCCGGTGTGAATTTTATCAGATTGCCTAGCCTCATCAACGCTTATGGAGTCGTAACAGAGCCCCGTGATTCTTTCTACATTTCGTATGCTTCTGCAAATTGATTTGTGCAATAGCAATGCATGCCTTCTGCACGCCGAATTTGCATCGAGGCTTTTACATTTCAAGATTCTCTCAGGTAGCCACTCAATAACTTCGACGATATGAAAGCCTTCATCATCAGTTGGCTTATCAATTCGCAAGTCTTCGCCCTGAATCTTTTTGAGTGAAAACCTCTCGATAGAATTGATCAAGGCAAATTTTTCTCGAGGCATGATGATTACATTTCCGCCGGCAAGAAATGGCTTGACATACTCATTGACAACTGGCTCTTTATCTATCACAATGAAGTCTAAGTCAGAGATTCCAGGGTGGCTGATTCCTCCAGCAAGATATATCGTTGTTTCCGGATTGTCATGACAGAATGATCTAATTGCTGTCTCGTATTCAGTCATTTTTTGCTCTGGGAAATTCATTTAGTAGCCGTGCAAACCTATATGCACGAAGCAAATAGTCTGACCCCAAAATATTCATGACGTCTTCATGGATGATATTTGAATCATGAAAATGTCTTTTCCATCCGAACCTCACGTCAGAACATTTTTCAAAAAACTCAAGCTGATCCGGAGAAAATTGCTTTCTCATCTCAGCGTATGCTTGCGGCTTTTCGCAATACAGGCCTGAAATATTACACCAATATGCAGGCAAAAGTGAAACCAGGCTTATCAAATATTTTAGTTGATACATCGTATCAGCATCTTCATAGCTTTCCTTCAGAAATTTACCGTCTTTTGCATGGTGCCTCAAAACCCCTGATTCTGAAGCTAACTGCAGTGTCTCAAGCACAGAACGGAATCTAGAGACTTCAAGGTGCAAAGAGTCTACCCTACAAATTTCCAATTTGCCGTTTGACAAAACGCACTTTCCGCTTCTCAAGACATCTACCGGTAAATACAAGTTCGGAAAACTCAAAAGCTCGTCTTCATGAATGTAATGTATTCCATGATGCTGGTAGGGATCTAACGTTCTCATTTTTTCATCAAGCTCAATACATACCTTAAGAAGATCGAACCTGTTTCTTCTTGACAAAGAAGACCTCTTGACAACAGCTATACAATCAAAGTCACTCCACCCATCAACTATTCTAAAATCAGAACAACTTCCATGAACGATAAAATTCTTGAACATATCTGATCTTTCAACAACTTTGCTAATCTCAGCTATGATGCAAAGGGTATCGTGTTGCAGATACTCTTCAAGAATGAAGTCTTTGAGCTGTACAATACCAACGTTGCTCGAGCTTCCTGCTGCTATGCCAGAATATGATTTCTCGATGTGATCGAGTAATGGGTTTATGACATGCTTGTCGTGTAGAGCTATTCCGTCTCTATTTTGCAAAAACGAGTTTAGAGCAGAATTTGCCAACACCTGTTCTTCGCTTACTTTTCTAATTTTTTCCCTCAATCATATCGAGAATTCTTGCCGAAGAACCACAGTGATTACCCGGAAACAACATCTGCTGAAAGTTTTTCCAAGATTTCTCGCTTGAAATGAGGTTCTCTAGCGTGATGATGGTTTCATCATTACCAATGTATTTTGTTGGATAGCCTGCATAATGAATGCCGTCAAAGGCTGTGTCGCTATAATAGGCATCATGAATTCTCGATATTCCGGCGTGGTGATGTGTTGACGCGTGTAGTCTTTTCTGAACATCATTGCACAGCGCGATATTTGGCGTTCTCAAAAATGAAAGCTCATTGATCGCAGATGAACAAAAATGAAACACAGCAGCTGATGAGCTGTATAACTGCACATGCTCAAAGGGCAGAGAGTCAGTCACGACATTATCGAAATTTACGATACCTGAAACATTGTGGCTGTATTTTTTTCTAGTCCTCAAAGTCAATGAGTACTTGTTGCTATCACACCACTTTCTCAAGTTTCTTAAAAGCCCTGTAAAAGCCGGCATGATTTCAGAAGAGTGTGAAAGCATGCTACTATGAGGCGACAAAACCGTAATGTTTCTCACTGGCTTTTTTTCGAAGAGAGACAAAAATTCGAACCACGGACTGCCTAAAAAATCGATGTTCTGATATTTTGAAAGATCCGATATCACTTGTTGAGACATACGGCTATTACACAGCAATGTAGACTCACACTGCATATTCTTGGTTTGGTTGTACATCTCATTCCAACAATACTCTAGTGAGTAACATTTTTTACCACCGCTTTCATAAAGTTGTCTCCACGACACATTGAACAAATTGATCCCAAAAACAACATCGTATTGATGAATTTCAGACGTTGCAATCGATATGACCTTAGCTTTATGTGGGCTGAATGTCCACCGAACGGTTTCTATGAAATTGAATTCTGAGACAAGAGATTTATCAAAGTTGCAAAAGACATGACAATTGTGGCCTCTAGAAACTGATTCTAATAGCAGAGACCAGACAATCTGTAGAGTTTGAGTCTTGTCTATCACAAATGCTATGTTCAACATGCACCTTCATGTCTTATGGCTGAATTTCTCTTGCAAAATTCAATCAACTGCTCGTTTGTGACAGGCAAAAATTGATTGAAGTGTGATGTGTATTCTTCATCTGACAGGCATGAGGAAAGACTAAAGTTATCGTCATTGACAATTGCAACTGGGTATTTCATGATGTTCCGAAAATACCCAGCAGAAAGTGCCCTTTCCATGTATTCTCCCTCACTTGATCTTCCTAAACCGTAATCATAATCGCCTAAGCTTTCATACGTTGCTGCGCTCATTAAGTGATAGTCTGCATACCCCTTCAGCAATGACTTGAAATACGAATCGTTTTCATCATGTAAGACCATCTTGTTGTTTTGCTTTCTGTACCGATATCCTGGCTGAGCAAAGTGGATAACGCAACCGACGTCTTCGTTAGAATGAATGTGATCGATTGCTCTTTGTATCCAATCAGACTTGACAACAAAAAGATGATCATCCGGACAATCTATGTAAAATTTTCCAGAAGCAATTTTTCTAGCCTGTATCTTTGCAAACCTCAGGCAATTTGGGTAGTCATTTTTTTCATTCAAGATATACTTGTATGAAGAGCATGGGACATCAAGATTTTTGATATACTCTGTCACACGAGCATCAGTTGATCCGTTGTCGACTATGACCAGCTCAATCGAATCATTATCGTATAGATTCGTAGCAAAAAAAGAAGCTATACAAGACCTAAGTCTTTCGTACCGATTGTACGAAGTCACATGAATCGTAACAAGATTTTTCATTTTTTGACCTGCAGTACCGCACAACGATCGTATAACCCAACGTAATCGATATCATCCCTGTAAGACAACGCTTCAACTACCCTGTATGGGCCTCCGTCTCTTTTCAAATACTGATCGTCTGGAGGAATTGACGTTGAAGCATTATGAAAGACTATGTATGATCCGTCCTTGCAGTGCTTGATCGACGCTAGTGCATCTTTCATCGTTTGAGCATATGTGTGGTTCCCATCGAGAAAATAGACGTCACACGGCTCTTGAACCTCTAATATTTTTTCGCTAGAATCACCTTTCAGTAGAGAGAACGTCTTCATTCCTCTGTTCAAAAAATGCTTTTCAAGCTCATGAGAGTACGCAACATTCAAGATATTCCACTTGTTATACAGGTCGTGGGTTTGATCTGTGTTATCATGATCCCTAATATCCTCGAATAGATCTACACCATAAGCAAACCACTCTTTGCGATGCTCGACAAGCCATTCCATAATGCTTAGAAATGTGCCTCCAAAATATACGCCGACCTCACAATAACGAGGAGCATCAAATTTCTCAAGACACGAGATTATGCTTTGTCTTTCTACTTCTGTCAAATCTGACCGAGTACCATACAGCTTTTCCCTTAATGATTGCTCATCCGAAACGCCATGGGTTTTTTCAGCAATTGCCCTATTGAACATCCTACTCTCCAAAAATGCTTTTTATCTTGCAGCGTAGCTCATGAGCCGAATCTCTTTTCAAATTTATGGCTACGGAAGACGGATATGGATTAGACTCTGCATAGTCATTTACTAAAATTCTCTTTGCATGTCGGAGCCCATATATGATCCTGTCGAAGTGTATGCCGAAAGAATGAAGCTGCGATTCAGTGTCATCAGCAAAAGATTCATCGCGGCTTGTTGTTAGTATAACTTCGACCCTAGGGTCTTTACAAAGGTCTGATAGCACGTCAACATTTTCTTGAATCGGATCTGATTTTCCCCACCTCGGATGAAAGAATCTTGAAGAATTCTTGAATATGACACCATCAATGTCGATGAAAACAGTCGCAAACCTTGACTTGTACGCATTCCAAGACTTCAACGTTCCCCAGTCTTTGTAAGACGTTGCGTCGACTGTCGAAAACACAACACCATCTAGTAGCATCTGAAATATTACATGCGAAACGTATAAGCTGTCAATGTGCGAAACCTTGTGGTACGCTTCTAGATACTCAGAAGCAGCTCTGAACCCATATCCGCCGCAACAAAACTCAGATGAAACGATTCTTTTCTCAACAATGTTCGATATGTTTCCTAATTCATTTTTTGTAACGTAGCTTTTGTTTGAGGCCTCAACGTTGTCAAAAAGATTGAGGTCTGAGATTGAAACGAAGTTGGTGCCTACAAAGACATTTGTCTCAAAGTAATTGTCGGAATCTTTGATGTAGAATGACCTGACATCTCCAAGCTCTTGAATCGCTGTTGCCACTGTTTCTGCCTGGCTCTTCGTTCTACTTTGAAGCTTGATTATCTTGAGCTTGTCAGCAACCTCCTTTCCAAGCAGCGAAAAAGACTCTTCAATTCCTGCCTGACAGTCATATTTTTCAATATGTTCCTTCAGGCACACTAATACAATTCTGTCAAATTTTTCGAGAGAAAGTCCAGAAATCGCAGAAGTTACCATCATGCACCCATCAGGGTGAGTCAACATCCACTTCGGCTTTACCCCGGGAAACCTTGTTGACATTCCAGCCACCGGAATGATTAAGTCCATTTTTCTCTCCACAAGTCTTGAATTGCTAGCTTCACAAGCCTGTCTTTCCTTGATCCTTTTTCAACATAAGGAAGAATTCTGAAGAAGTTCAATATCTGAAATGGGTGATAACAGCTCACATAAAAGTCATGTTTAGAGAAAATCTTGTGAAATACGCCGTCGATGTAAGAGCTGATTATCGAGTATCTCGTGTCGTCAAATGCTCCGTGTGATATTTCCTTCGACCACATGAATTTTGTGTCTTGCCTTATTTTGACCATGTCCTGGATTGGTGTTTCGTAAAACGAGTCAAGAAAATCAAAAATACATATGTCGCCACTGTAGCCGACCAGTATGTTTGAAAATGTAAGATCTCCATGGCAAAACCCTACAGGTATCTCTACCCCCTTGACTTGCTCAGAAATTCTTGAAATCATTTCATCTTTTTCAATTCCCACTCTGTCCCCTGTATGAAAATACAGATCGTCCAGCTTTGTCTCAAACTTTGAAATCTGGACCTTTTCAAGGTCGCACTTCAAAATCATCTCTTCGACAAGGGATGCCAGCAGCTTTGCAAATTCTAGAACATAAAAAGGTTCGCTTGAATCTATGAATGAAGGAATGTCGTAGCCATGAAAGTACTCCATCTCATAGAATGTGTCTCCAACAGATATTATTCTAGGCGTCGAGATCTTTCCAGCCAAAAGCTTGCTGAAGAGTTCGTGTTTCTTTCTTTGCCTTTCAAGCCTGGTTGGATCGATATCATTCGCAAACTTCCTGACAATGTCTTTTCCTTCTTTGTTACGAACGAATGAAATACTGCATCCCGAATTTCCTTCGATACATTGCCTAGGTGGGTGCATGCTGCTAGATCCCAACAAGAACTACGTTGAGCTTCTCAATGCAATTGCGCCATGAAGTCGGCTTGTACGCAAAATTTCTTTCCACATTTCTATAGTTACTCAAGAAATCCACGAGCATTTCAGGCGTCTCGAAAACATTCTCTCTGCCAACAAATTCGCATGCGCCTCCGCCCTTAGAATATGCGAAGGTTGGAATTCCACATGCTAAGCTTTCTATAACGTGGTTCGGCCCAGGATCATACCTAGAACCTGTAACATACACGTCATACCTTCCTAGACAGTCGCCCAATTCTTTTCCTGAGAGAGGGGGGAGGACTGTAGCGTTCTTAAAATTTTGCTTTGTTCTTCCGATGTATGTAAAAGTGAAAGCAGGATTTTTTTCGACAAACTCATCAAGAAACTCATATACATCGGCACCCTTCATCGGATTATCTGACCAGTGATGAGTTACGATATTTGTTTTCCCGTTTTCTATTTTTTGTCGTGGGCCAAAGTGTTGAAGGTTCACACCGTTGTATAGGACAGAGTAAGAACCGCATGCCCATCCTCTTTGTAGGTGATAGTCTTTCATCCAATTGCTCACGAATATCGTGTGATCCGTAAATCTGCTACACTCAAGAAGCATTTCATCAACACCCCTTGTTGCTTTTCTTGCGTCACATTCATTCACCCTATGAAAAACTGAGACTGATGGATTTCTTTTCTTGTAGGCCCTTATCTCGTTTGCAGATATCCCCAATTCATCATACCTTGGGTCTTGCATGAAAATTGCATCCAGCCCGTCACAAAGATCATAAACAACTTGATGCCCTAGGGATTTCATGACTTCGCTGAATGCGCGAACGAACATGTTTCCCCCACCCCATGGACGATTTTTAGGCTTTCTGTTTATCGCAATCTTCATGATCTTGTTAACGTCTCCAGTCATACAGAAGTGTTTGGATCACGCACTTCGTTTCTATTTCCTATGGACCAATACTTGCCCGTAGTTTATCTGATCGTCAGAGTACCCTCTATCATCATGAAAGACCCTACGATCCATAATGATCAACTCTTTGTTATAGTCGTTGATTGCGTCGACTATGGCAGAGACCTCCATATCTTTTTGAACCTTTCCGGGAAGATGATAATCATCAAATATCAGGTAGCTCTTGAATCTTTCTTTGCAGTTTTCCCAATCTCTTTTCACAAAATCGTACCGGTGATCACCGTCAATGTAGATCAAATCGAAGTCTCTAGGGGGCTGCGCAGCAAAGAATTCATCAGAGGTTCCCTTTTGAAACTCTATCATGGAGAACCAGCCTTGTGGAAATACGCTTGCTAGACTGCGAACCTGGTCTTCGTTGAATGCGGGGTCAACTGTCGTGATGCTTCCTCTCCCTAATTCTGAGAATGCCATAGCTGCACAAAAACAAGAGTACCCCCTTCCGTATCCAATCTCAAGATATGACTCAAGCTTTTGAGACTTGATAAGAGAGTAGATGAGCATACCCCTCTCATAGTTCGGCCTAAAAAATGCACCTGCTGAGTGAAAGTTTTCGCTGTCTGGTGATCGTTGTTTCTTCGCTGTAAATTCTCCTATGTAGTCGAACTTTCCAAGCGATAGGCTTTCAACGGGGTGACCCAATTCTTTCAGCTTTTCTTGGATCATGACTTTCTCAATGTCGCCTGTCCTAGGTGATGATTCAGAAGACAGATTTTCAAGTGATACGAACATTATTTCTTTCTCCACACCCTTGTTGCATCAGGGTTCGTTGTCTCTCCCGTCAGGGCCACGAATTCTTGAGTCAAGAATTTGTAATATGAGTCTCTTTCTAGCTTTGCAGACAAGAGATCAGGACCATCATCATCGTGGTCATCATGATGCTTTATGAAATTCTCTACAAGCAAAGACCCCTGCCTCATATGGCTGGCTATGTTCTGAATACATTCCAGCGGACTTGGGACGTGTTCCAAAACCTCAAAAATGAAAGCAATATCAATCTTCTTATCATACGTAGGAAGCTTGTCAAAGCGCACAGGAACAGCATCAACGTGAATGTTGAGATCTCTTTCTTTGATTCTTTTCTTTACCCTCCACTCCCCGAATGCTAAGTGTTCGCACCCATCAACATCAGACAGTAACAGTTCAACATGAGCATCTTTATCGATAAACTCTATCAGAGTCCTGCAAAACGGAGCAACGCCACAGCCATATTCTAGGATGACAGGGTTGCCTTCAAACCGTATGTTCTTGAACAAAAATTGCAAAAGCTGCATGTGAAATCCGACAAGGTCATTGTGCCTTACAACTTGCCTGAATGAACTCCATGATCCTTGATCAATGTAAAAATCGAAAATATCGCTTAAGGCATCTCTATCTTTCTGTGACCAGATGTCCTCGAGGGTCTTTCCGGAAATAGCCTTGCACGTCTTGGACCCTGGAAGGTCTGGCCTTCTTCCATCGGAACGCGTTCCTAGCTTTATCGCGGTGTTGAGGTTTACGCCGTAATATTCACAAAGATCGTTCGTAAAAGAAGTTTGTGGATACTGTAGATTATTCACTTGCAATACTCCAGGGTCTCTATATCACTTCTGACCATTCTCTTAACCATCTCTTCAAAACTTACGTTTGGCTTCCACCCCAATACTTCGCGTGCTTTCGACGAATCCCCTCTAAGGACATCAACTTCGGCTGGCCGCATGAACCTAGGGTCCTGCTTCACGTACGTAGACCAGTCATTGATTCCTACTTCTGCGAACGCAGCATCTAGAAACTCACGAATTGTACGAGTCTGTCCTGTTGAGATGACATAGTCATCTGGCTTTTCATGCTGAAGCATCATCCACATCGACTCAACATAGTCTGGTGCATACCCCCAATCTCTTTTTGCGTCGAGATTTCCTAATGATATGCTGTCTGACAATCCGAGGCTAATTCGTGCAACTCCATCAGTTATTTTTCTAGTCACAAATTCAATACCTCTTCTCTCGCTCTCGTGGTTGAAGAGAATGCCTGATACTGCAAACATATTATAGGATTCACGATAGTTCTTTGTGATCCAATGACCGTAAAGTTTTGCTACACCGTAAGGGCTTCTTGGATAAAAAGGTGTTGATTCCCTTGCGGGATTTTCGACCATCCTTCCAAACATCTCAGAAGTTGATGCCTGATAGAACTTGAGATCTTGGCCATTTTCCCTTATCGCCTCAAGCATCCTAAGAACGCCAAGCCCAGTTACGTCAGATGTTTGCTCTGGTGTATTCCAGCTTTCGCCTACGAAAGATTGCGACGCTAAGTTGTATACCTCGTCTGGGTTTGACTCCTTAAGGCACCGCAGCAAAGAATTTTGGTCCGTTAAATCTCCGCTAAGAAACTTGATTTTTCCTTCTAGGTGCTTTGTATTTGCCCTGTTCTTTACTGACGATCTTCTTTCCATCCCAAATACATCATATCCCTTCTCGAGAAGAAAATCCGCAAGATGGCTTCCGTCCATCCCGTTGATGCCTGTTATGAGAGCTCTCTTATTTCTCATTTACTTTCCTCATCATTTCACGGTATACATGGCGATGCGACTTTACAAAAAGTCTTGAAACTTGTTGAAAATTGTACTCAACTGCTCCTTCAGAGACTTCACATCCTCTAAATTTCGAAATGTCAACTACACAATCTTCATGAAGAACAGACTTTGCAATTCCTACATCATTTGATATGATTGGAACTTTCATTGCTGAACACTCTAATATTGCTTGAGGGCCTCCTTCGAACCTAGAAGAAACTACGTAGAGATCACAAGAAGCGTACATCATCTGTAGGACATTCTCTGGGCACAACTCGAAAAGCTTGTACTTGATTCCAGAACGATCTAATCTGTTCGTGACGTATTCCCTTCTCCATCCGCCTAATAGAACTTCAAAATCCATTTTTGAAGTCATTCTTTCTAAAAAATCGCAGAGAATATCGGGGCCCTTTTCAAGCTTTGGACTGAGCGTTCCACCCTCTGTATCTCTTTGAAATGACCCGAACACAAATACGTTCTCGTCAATTCCCAACGCTTTTCTGCACCTTATCTTGTCAAGGGGATACCACAATTCATCATTACACCAGTAAGGTATCACAAAGATCTCTTTGCTGGTGTACTTTTGAACGAAGTCTCGCGTTGTCAAATTTGGAACGTGATATGCATCGACGAATTGATCTCTTAGCTTGAAGTCAGCTATTTTCTGGTCTGAAAACTTTTCCGGAACAACATGATGGATCGTACAGATTACAGCTTTTTGTGCTAAGAGATTAGGGCTGATATGTCTCCAACACCATCCAGCGAGTAGCCATATCACATCACACTCGCTAGGGTCTTTGCAATCGATATCTGAATTATTGAGGCACCATTCAAACGCTAGCCTATCACAAATCCAGTTTTCCTTCGGTGCCAATGTATAGACTTTCAAAAGGATTCTCTCATGACATTGGAATAAGACTTAGCACAAGATTCTATCGAAGCTTCATTACAGCTACCAACGCTGGCAGCTTTTGATAGGCTCATACTGACCTTTGGTGGATTATACAGCTCCACAGGCTCAAAGTTAAAAACTGCATCCTCATACACCAGATCATGAGAAGACGCCAGCTCTGCTGTACCTCCGGCTTCAGAGACATGTAGTCGGCAACCCGCAGCCTTTGCATCGACGACGACATTGGGGCAGTGATCCAGCCATGAAAGGTGAATGAAGTTTGCAGATGCCTTCATGCAGCTGACCATGGTTTCCCAATCGAGATCTCCTAAGAAGTGAACACCCTCGATGTTTGTACCAGCAGAGACATCTGCATTCTTTCCAGCGACAAGAAGGTGATCGCCATCACTCTTGAGATGTTGAAACAACCTGATGTTTTCGTCAAGCCTCTTGTGGGGTCTCCACGAAGATGCGCACATCCATGTCTTGTCACGATTGAAGTTCTGGGGTTTGATCCTTGAGATCAGGTCGACGTCAGTTCCGTTGTGAATGACATGAACGTTTTCTCTCTCGCCAAAGAACTTGAAAATGAGCTTCTTATCAAACTCACTCTGAACGATGACAGCTCGTGCATGTTCGTAGCTACGGAGGATTGGTTCATTCATTGCCTTCCAATCCTGAAGCGAGTTGAAGTAAATCCCATCAAGGCGCAAGACAGTGGGGTCAAAGTCGTTCATGCTTTGAATAAATGAAAGACGGACATCAGGCCGATCGTTCGTCAGCTCATGTCCGTCTTTCAAAAATTGCCTTGCTAGCTTAAGCCCGAAACCGTTTGGGCCACTTCTGGAATTTACATCAACATTCTCAAACTGAATCCTCATCGATGTAGCCTCTTTGCCTGATCCACTCTGCACTCTGCTTCTGCATAAGTGATCGATCACATGTGAACAGGTCAGGCTTTTGCAGATCTATAGAGTAATGGTACATCAGCATTGGAAGATATACAAGCGGCCGGCCTCTTTTTCTTGCCCTTTCCATCATTGGCAAAAAGACTGCTTGATCACATGCAATCATGATGTGATTTCCATCGTCATCCAAAAAGTTCTTTGGGTTAAGGCCTATGAAATCACGAACCCTAAATGTTTTCAGGTGGCTACTCTTCCAAGGCTGCTCGTAGACAGAGATGTTGGGATCAATCGGGCCTGAGATATTCTGATTCGTCCACGCCCATCGATGGGCAGTCCACACGACAGCAGGATCGTATTGGTCATAAACCCGTGAGAGAATCTCGAAACAGCCTAGGTCTGTCAACCAGTCACCGGCATCGAGGCGAATGACGATTGTCTCAGGGTCTAGTCTTGAGCAAACGTCAAGAGTATTTCTGACCTCGCCGTATTTTTCTGTTCTTGTGATAACTGAAATCTTGTGAAATGCCTGGTTGTTCCTCGCAAAAGCCCTTACGATACCAGCGGTTCCATCCGTCGACATGTCATCAATCACAGTCATAGACCAGTCTTTGTTCGTTTGACCCATGACAGATATCAACGTTTGCTCAATACCACCGGAACAGTTATATGCCGGCGTTATGACGTGAAACTTGTTCAAAGTTCAATATGGGGCGTTGGGCGCGACCAGTCAACCTTCGAGTGAAAAACGTGACCGCCTGTCTCATTGGCTAGCCTCTTTGCCAGCTCATCGATCTCATCATCGCTAACATCAGACCAAGGCTTGTCAAAGAACATGTTGTTCTCAGCCGTGTCTTCCTGCTCGATATCGTAGAGGCTTTGCCAGTGGCGCGACCAGTAGTTCTTATACGTTCGAATCTTGCGACCGATATCGAACCAGCTGTAATGCCGAACGCCTGGAAGCGCTTCAACATTTCGCTTGAACCAATCAGCATACTGGTCATAAGCATCTTCGTCACCGCCCAGTGCTGCAACCCTTAGATTATGCGCCTCATGGTGATAGAAACTAGCGTGTGGGATGATCTCGCCTGTCTCTGAGTGAACGTAGTCGCAACCGTCTGTTCCCATAGCAGCAAATATGTTGCCGTTCTCATCGGTCCTCAGGAGCTGCCTGGGGATGCCATGAGTGATGTGAGGCTTGTTTCGACTAAGGCGCCACTTCCATGGATTCACGTCCATGCGAACCTTTTGAGGTCCTCCCCAGTACTCAACAACTGGAAGGGAGATAAGGTCAACCTGAGGTGGAAAGTGCTTAATGAGATTGTGAATCTTTGGACAGTCAGCCTCAACAACAATCTCGTCAGCATCCTGCTGCCAGCAGAAATCGCTAGTGCACTGCAACCTCGCATATGCCTTCTGAGCGCCGTCAAAGACCGCAAATCGCGGATGGTTCCAGTCTCGTGCATTCTTAAAGATCTTCAGGCGATCTTCTTCTGCTGCCCACTGCTCAAGGGTTTCCCACGTTCCGTCTGTTGAGCCACCATCTACGACAACAACCTCATCACAGAAATCAAGCATCGAAGAGATTGATTCCTTCCATGGATACTTGTGCTTGTTGCAGTCGAGTGTCGTTGTGTATCCAGAGATTGTGGGGCGCCAGTTCCAATCGTTCTTGACTCCGGTCCAAAACCTCTCTCTTGCAGCAAAGAGGTATGACTCGGTGTCAATCATTTCGCAGTCGCTGAACCAGATCTCGTCCTTGTGCAGGACATTCTCATTGAGATCAAGCTTGCAGCCAAGAAGATGAGCCTCGATGACCATTCTTGGACAAGTGTCCCAGCCGGCTGGATGGTAGATGAAACCCTCTGCCTGAGCAAGCTTTTCAAGAAGCTCTGAGTAAGGAAGGCCCCAGACAACTTCGTAGTCAACGCCAAGTTCCTTTGCCCGGTTCTCAGCTGCCTCAGCACCCTTTACCCAGCTTGGCGATCCGAGAACAATCCAACCACTTCTCTCGGCCCCTTCATACTTTTCACGAAGCTGCTTCAACGTAATCCAGAATGCGTTTCCAAAGACTGAACTGAGGACGACTTGGTTGTTGTTGGCAAGGAAAGGAAAACGCCTGAGATATTCTTCTTGCTGTCGCTCAGACATCCACCAGATTGATCGTGCACCATGGTAGAATGCACTGACCATCTTTCCTTGCATTTCGTTATCGCAATTGCATTCGACACCCTCTGCATATTGATGCTTCTGAGGAGATCTGTAGCGGCAGAACTTGAAGTCATATTCAAGTATGCTGTATGACATGTTTGCAACGATCGTCGGAATGAGATCGAGCTTCATGTTTGCAAAGTTACCAAAGACCCAATGAAGGCCATGGCCTTGCTCGAGAAGTTCGAGACTAACCTGATGAGACTTCAGCTTGAAGACCTGAAAGGGTGAACTTTCAATAAGTGCCTCAGACGTCAGTTCTGCACCACCGACATAATCCTCGACAAAGAGGTCTGAGACAAAAACAACCTGTGTTCCATCAGGAATATTCAGGTTCTGGTTATTGAATACTGAATTACCGAAATCCATATATCTAAATTCCTATACTGATCTACTGAATTATCTGTTCTAGAATTCTATAGAACTAGCTTTTAGTAGATTGTATAAGAAATTTCTTTCTGATAAACCAGAACCGATACCTGTTACCTTGTCTTACTGATTCCTGTTCTACAAAATGTCTGCTGCAAGAGAGGCAATTTCTGATCTTTGACCCTTAGCCAAAGTAACATGACCAGCAAGGTGTGACATCTTCATCTTTTCAATGACAACGGTCAATCCGTTCGACTGGGAATTGATGTAAGGAGTGTCGATCTGGTCTGTGTCTCCAAGAAGAATGACCTTAGACGACTTTCCAATTCTTGTGATGATCGTCTTCAGCTCATGAATCGTAGCATTCTGGGCTTCATCGACAATTACAATTGAATCATTGAAAGTTCTACCTCTGATGTACGAAAGAGGAGCAACTTCGATGGTTCCCTTTTGGATCATCATGTCAAAATAAGATCGATCCTTGTCCTTGAATGCATGCCTGAAGTTATCAGTGATTGGTGCCAACCAAGGGTTCATCTTATCCATCATGTCTCCAGGAAGGAAGCCCAGGTCTTTTCCAACTGGCTGGATTGATCGGGTAATGACGATCTGCTTGTATTCCCCGGTGAATATCTGTGCCATTGCACAGACAAGCGTCAGGAACGTCTTTCCACTGCCAGCAATTCCATTGATGCTGACAAGAGGAATTGTGTGGTCTAGAAGCATGTTCACTGCAAACTCTTGCTCTTTGTTTCTAGCCTTGACGGTTCCCATTCCGGTATGGTCTAGCTCTAGACGATGAAGCCTGTTTCCTCTGGAAATGACAAGTGCGCTACCACCTTCAGGACACTTTGCAACGACGCCTTGGTTTGGAAGAATATCTGGATCCCAGAACTCTACGCTTCCTCTGTCATAAATTTCGTCAATCTCATCCTTCGTGAGCTCAGCATGCTCGACTCCGGTATACATCTCATTTTTTCTGACGTCAATATGATCGGCAAGATAATCTTCTGCAGGAACGCCTAGGCTGTCTGCCTTTACCCTTAGGTTGATGTCTTTTGTAACAATCTTTACTGTTGCATCTGGATTCGCGGCCTTGACGTTCAAGGCACATGCAAGAATCATGTTATCACCACGATCTCTCTTCCAGCTTGTCGGAAACCCTTCAGGCAACGTTTCTGAGAGGTCGACACGAACCTCCTGATCAACCTCAAAATCCAATAGGTTGGAAACATTGATTCCTTCCTCAAGGTTCCCATAAGCCCTCAGGTCATCCAGAAACCTATTCACATACCTTGCGCTGGTGCCAAGCAGCGACTGCTTATCCTTGAATCGATCAAGTTCATCGAGAACCATGACTGGAATGACGACAGTGTTTCCCTCAAAGGAATGAATCGACTTCATGTCGTAAAGAAGAACGCTGGTATCAACGATGAAGATCTTACGTGAGCTCAAAATCACCTCAAATGTAAACCGTACCAAAACGCCTGTACGATCAAACTATAAGTAGCTTTTGAGCTATTGAAAGGAAAGACAGTGAATAAAGAGATTTGTTATGAGATGCATGCAAGGACTGGAGAAGGTTGCGTCAAAAATTCATGTAGATACAACTTCGATAATTCTGCATGTCAGAACTGTGTGTTGATAGCATCAACAAAAAGGCATACCCTCCAAGAAATCGGCGACATGTATGGTGTCACCAGGATGAGGATATGCCAGATTGAAAAGAAAGCAACTGAAAAGCTGGGTGAATCAGGTACTGCTATCTTAGCTTAACGCCGCGGCGTGCTCTGTGTGATCTACGGAGCCGACGCATTTCACTTAGCTTTGCCTTGGCTATGCTTGTCATAAGCCATGTGATACATGTTATGCGTAATGCTTTCATCTCGAGGTCTTCCTGCCTCGGCATCAGCGATGCCTTTGGCTTTCATCTCCTCGCCTAGCTTCATTTGTTGTCTCTTGAGGCGACGTTTGTATTCATCAGCTGCTCTTCCTGCACGTGACCACCGGTAACGCTCATACGCATCAGAGTCTCTGTACCTATCATAATCCTCTTCATTGAGCATGACCCTAGCTGCTTCGACAATGATTTTATTGAGCTGTCTCTTTGTAATTTTCATGATACCCTACTTCAGTTGTGATTGCTTCCTCATGAAGCTTCAACCATAAATATAACGTGGGTATGAAATGAGAAAAGTAGTCTCGACTTTCTTCTTGTGCGCATGCAGTTCCTTAGTAGGATATACTGAAATCCGCCCAAATGATGTTTCATCTGCAATCGACGTTGATGAACCTATCACTGAAGTTGAAGACTCTGATATTTTTTGGGATACCGGAAGCGATTCGGACGCCGATGATGGCGCTGGAACAGATACTGAAGCTATCGGTGAGACAGGAACCCTTGTTCCTGCCCACGATACCGGAATCTTTCTACCGGGAACTGATACGTTCTAAATGGTGGAGGCGGAGAACTAGTAAAGCTTAGAGACTTTTCCCCTTTCCCCTTTCCACTTCAACATTTCTTTCTCTATGAACTCTAATTGCTCTATAATAGAGAAATCAAAATTGTTCACTCTAATCAAGAGTATCCCATTGTTTATGCAATGATTTTCTTGTTCTATGTCTCTATGTCTCGTGTTTTCAAAATCATGATTTTTGTGAATCTTCTTGAAGTGATATGGACCATCCGATTCAATCCAGATATTCTTCTCTTTATGAAAGATGTCAATGTCGATTCTTCTTCCAGATTCTAGAGTAGCTTTCCCATGTCTCTTGAAGTTTTCACCAAGAAGTCTCGAAAGTTCTCTTTCTGCTTTTGAAGAGAACCGATTATTGCACTCAGAATTTCCAATCCTTAAAGTCCACTCATGATTTGAAAGAGCTGCATCTCGACGAGCAGCTTTGATCCTTTCTCTGTCTGGATGAGAAGACCAGTCACGAGAATTGGCACAAGATCGACTGCAAAACTTTTTTGCCTTCTCTATTTTTCGGTACGATCTTTCAAACGGACTACCACATCGTGGACAGTCAATGGTCTCGACTATCTTTTCGCCGTGTATCCTAGAATTGTTTCTAGCAATTTTAGTACGTAGCGAAGATAGGCCGGCCTCTGAATATCCGGTTTCAGTCTTCGGATGCTTCCACCTTATGTGGTTAGCCTTTCCTTGAAATGTCGCAAAATTTTTGCCGCAAATATCACAAGCATACATACACATAAGTATACCTAGGAACCGGCTAAAGTCGAACTAAAATGGTGGAGGCGTCAGGAGTTGAACCTGAGTCCAAAGTAGCGTCCAATTCAAGTCATCCACAGGCTTGTCTGGTTAACCCAACCAGATAGGTCGCTACAAATTTCCCGCTTCCTATGTAGCCTCGGAAGTCCACTTGAGCATGAGTGGCAGGATTTTCGCCTGCAATCGATCGAGTATTCCTTTGTTAGACTCTTATTCCTCGATCCGGGTCGTTTATCGTCTCAGTAGAACCCTGCGTAATACCGCCTCACTCTACAATCAAGGTAACCATTTTGATTTTTACAACTTGTCTGTTGTGTTGACCAGATTGGATAGAAGGCTCTGGTCAGCCTCCCGATCAAGCAGCTAGTGCGAGTTCGTAGTTGTTATTGTTGGCAACTAAATTGGGTTTGATTTTTTAAGTCATCACGACTGCCTGCACTATCCTTTTCAATTACCCTGTCGAAACCAGTGCGCCCCCTTATCGAACAATACTAATCTTGCTTCTTTGACTTTTCAACTGCAAGTGTGAGCTTTACAAGCTCAGCAGCCTCAGTCTTGAGAAGTCGCAGTCCGCGGCGAGCACGAACACCTGCAGATGCATTTCCTGATGCATTCTTCGCAACGTCATTCTCAAGGCTCTCGACAAGAAGCTTGAGCTCGTTCCACTTCTCACTAATCAACTCTGGGGTCATATTTTCTCCTACAAGATCAAGTCGCTTTGCTGATCTTCGTCTGGTAAGTATTTCTTTGCCGCTTCTGAAATCTCAATCATCGCCTCGCGACTTTCCAACTCTAGAGACAAGAGATTGATAATTTGCAGCGTCATGAACTCATTGATTCCGAATTCTCGGATTTCCTTCACTATTTCTCTACACTCTCTAAGCTGCTTTGCTGTGCGCTTAGACATCACACTTTCACTCATTGTATCAGCTCCACTGATGCAAACGGCTCAACCCTTGGGCGCCCACTCTTATTGAACTTCAAGAGTTTTCCTGTCCTTGTTCCGTCCTCGATGTCAGAGACAAGAATGACAGACTCATCCCACACTTCGTTGTTTATGATCCACTCAAGTTTCTCATAGTCAGCGAAGCTTGTCTTGTTTGCCTCGAGAAGCTGGACAAGATTTTCTGGAATTGACAACTTTATGTCATCAAGGCTTCTAATCACAGCCGATTCATCTTTTCCGGAAAGAATCTCGCTTCTACAAAGATCATGAACCCTATGAATGACCCCACAATTTGGACACTGCACAAACTTTTCATCGACGGTGTCATCTTCTTGTAGAACTGAGAACACAGAAAAACCAAAGTAGATCGGCTTCTTTGCATTCCTGAACTGAGGAGTCACACAGTGACATTCAATGTAGTGCTTGATTCCTTTCATGTCACTTTAGCAATGACCTGAACGCGCCGTGAGAACTATTGATGCTGTTCTCAACACTCATTTCAAGCGCAGTTCGAAGACGTCGCCACCCATCGGCAGTAAGCTCGATTCCCTCGCTCTTTGCTGCATTTGCCAGCGTATCTGAAAGATCTGTCTTCGTCTTGTTCTTGAGATACGCTAGCGCAGTCGCAAACTCTGAAGCTCTACTCATCATAACCTCCAGATGATATTTTTTCGCTGCAACAAAAACTTGTAAACTAGTCTTTCATCATAATGACTCTAGAGGACAGCAATTTATGTCTCGTGTCAGCAGCAGACTTGATCGCATGAATCACGCTGGTTGTCGGAAGAAAATTGATTCCAGCCAACTTCAGCGGAGCGAATACAGGTCCGAGATTATCGATATCAATACATCCTCTTTCTTTGAATTCTCCGTGAATCTTTGTAAGCGACTTCAGCCTATCACAAATGATTTCTTCTTGACCGATCCCAAATTTAGAGACGTACACACTACATGACTCAGCTGATGCACATGACTTTCTCATGTCTATGATGTCTGATGCCTCATTCACAGCTCCAAACTCTTCGACGAGATCTTTTCTCTCACGCTCGATCTTCTTGACAAGGTCATTTTTTCTTTCAACATCAGAGCACTCAAATTCAAGCGAGCTGCTTGTCATCTTTACATTTGATACTGACCCTAGGCACTCTTCATCCTTTGCTGCCAGAACATCTCCTGTGATTGTGGAGACTATCGAAGCACCAGACAGGTGTGCAATATCATGAAGAATGTTCGCATACTCTGCAGGAGGAATCTGGACAGGATAGATGCTCAGCCTTCCTTCAACAAAGTTTCTGATGAGTGTTGAAAGGACTTCAGTTGACAGTCCTCGGCAAACGAGAAGCAAGTTCTCACGAGACTCATGGAATGTTGTAAGGAAGCGATGAACCTCTCCAACAGTCATAATCACGCCATCAACGACGAGAACCTTGCAGTCATATGCCTCGATCTTGCTCTTACCTGCCCTGGTGAACTCTTGTGGGATGCCTAGAGGATACTGGTGATTTTTCCTATGTATGACATCATCGTTTTTTGAGGGTGTGCTCTGGATTGCAATCTGTGAGCTTGTGCCTGCCTTTTGAAGCATCTCACTGAACAGGCTTGACGTTCTACCATCGCGTATGATGGCATCATAGAACGCATCGCACTCTTTTCTTGTGACACTTCTCGAAGCCATCATGATTTCGCGAAGATCAATTGAAGAATCATGCCCGACAAGAAACAATGAAAGCCACGCACATAGAGAGTGGTGGCTTTTTGTTCCGTTTTCTACGAGATGTAACAGCGAGTTTCTAATGTATGTCTTGTCAAACTCTTCATGATATGATAACCATGACGCTCTCGTAATATCAAGCGCCTCAAGGGAAGTTCCGGAGTTTGTAGATCCAGAAAACTTCCCTTGAAGAAGAGACAAGCATGTGTCAGAAGCAGACCTTAGAGAACTCTTTATTTCTCCGCGGACTGCTTCTGTTTCAACAACTTTTCGAAATTTACCACTTCTCATCCTCAATCATATCTTGCATATCGAACATTTGTATACACTGCTTAGCCCACAAACATGCAACTTGAAGGTATCCCTTGAATTCGCTGAAGTCACCGTCAAGCGGAAACCATCGAACTTTTTCATGTTCGAAATGCCCTGTTTTTGGGTTCGCCATGATGTGCGCTTGTTGAGATGATGTAGCTAAGAAAAGTGTTAGGCGATCTTCAAGCTTGAGAGGTGTCGCAGGCAAGATAACAACATCTGAGATGCTTGCTTCTTCCCAACACTCTCTTCGAGCGCAATCGATATCTGTCTCGCCTTCCTCTCTTTGTCCCTTTGGAAAGTCATATTCGCCCTGATGCTCAAGGCCCAAGACATGAAGCTTCCCACCTCGATTCTGTACAACAACAAGGCCCGCACCGGTAGATTTTCTTTTATCGTTCATAGTCATCCTTAAGCCTAACAACGTCATCAAGTTCCGGAGTGCTTACTTCAAGAAGAACAACTGGACCACCATCCGCCGGCGCTTCGAACCTATGAATCATTCCTGGTGTGATGTGTAGAGACAATCCTTCTGTCATGATATGCTCAATCTCAAGCTCTGTTGTGTAGGCCTTCAAAGTGCCTGAAAGCACATGAATTGTTTCTTCCTTCACTTCGTGATACTGAAGAGAAAGTCGGTGCCCTGGCATAATGTGAAGCGTCTTACCGACATACTTGTCTGTTTTTGCCCAAATCTTCTCAAAGCCCCATGGCTTTTGAACAATTTGCGCCTCTGAAATTCTTTTAGACATTCTTTTCTACCCTCATTGCGTTTCCGACAAGCTCAGAAGAGCTTTGAATCTTTCCTCCGCCGACCCTGAAAATCACCTCTGTTCCGATCCTTTCACAAACCTCGAACTCAGGAACATTTGCAGAGCTGTCCCTGTCTCCGCCTTTCGTGAAGAACTTCGGCTTGATAACCTCGATTGGGTGACACACAGTCATATCAGTGGGATGCTCGTACAAAAGAACGTGATCTACACCCTTGATGGCAGAGACGATCTTGCAACGAGACTCTGCATCCATGAATGCATATCCCTTCTTGTTATTCAAAAATCCGTCGCCGTTCACAACGACAACAAGAATTCCTGCATCCGCAATTTCTGCAGATGCCTGAATGCACTCAAGGTGACCAACATGAAGCGGATCAAACCCGCCGCTTGTCATGACGACCCTGTTGTAATTCTTTCGGCCCGGTGTGCCATACCTCGTGCCCATGTTCCTGCGAAGAACATCAATGTGATCCCTAAGATCTTGTGCATCCGTCCAGATGTGTGCGTTATTTGTCATTTTAGTGCGTCCTTAAATCCCTTTGGAAAGATTCCTGAATTTCGTGAATAGAAACGATCCCAGTCCTCATCTAGAATATATGTGACAGCATGGTCCTTTTCATTCCGGATCGATCGTCCGACTGCCTGAACAATTTTCTTTGCTGTCTCAAGCGGATACCACCACTTCCACTTGTGCATCCGCTTCTTCACAAGCTTGTCTCCAAGGTATGGATAAGGAATTTTGCAAATGATCTGAAAACGACTGGCATCATCTTTTAGGTCAACACCCTCTGTCATCGAAGGGGAGATAAGAACAGTTGGCTTTGAACTACTGATGTGCTTTGATAGCACCTCATCTCGATTGCTCGAGTCGTGAATAAGAAGCCGACTAGACCTGATATTCTTTTTCAGGTAATTTGCAATCTTGAATGTATGAGCATGGATGATTCCCTTTTCGCCCTTATGCTGTTCAAGGATCGACTTGACGGCTTCTGCCAGCCTTGGAAGCGAGCTATCAATCGAGGCAGCATTCATCTTTCCAATTGGGAAGAACATGATCGGCCGGTTTTCCACAGGGAATGGAGAAGGAATGCTAATGAACTCTACCTGATCACGTGGGATGCCCAAGCTTTTACAGAATGAATCACCATCAAGAATTGTTGCCGACATCATGATGACCTTCCTGCCCATCCTGTAAAGCATTCCCTCCGCAAATGGTGATACATCAATCGGCTTGAATTCAAGCTTTCGTGACGTCTTGTATCCTGAAGGCACATCATTGAAGACCCAATTATCGTTGTTGTAGACCTTCAAGAATCGCTCAACCTTGCAAATGTGCTTGTCGATAATTTCAACCTGCCGAGCAAGCTTCTCAAATTGCTCAAGCTTCTGCTTTCCACCGATAAGCTTTTCAATCTTTCGCTCGAGGACAGCGAAGTATGTCTTCAACTCTGGAAGATATTCATCCTTGATCCACACATGAGCTTGATGTTGTGTCCGAACGTTCGGAATCTTCTTCTTAAGAACACGCTCGACAAATGCCTCTGAGATGCTCACCTCGATGAACTTTGAAAGCTCACCCTCGATGTTGTGACACTCATCGATGACAAGAATATCACGTGGCTCAAGCTTTCCTGCGTACTGTGTCTCAGCAAGGAAATATGAGAAATTTGTAATTCCGTGCCTTCCGTCGATGAACTCTTGCTTTGCCTTCTTGTATACGCAATTCCTGATACAGCTTTGAAAGAATGCAGAGCTCTTGTCTGCAACCTTCAATGCCCGCATGCTCTCACCGCAACTCACATTTCCATGATGGCTGCATGTGTAGTTTGAAGAGCTTTTGAGATCACGCATTGCATGATGAGTACGACCAAAGTCATCAACGTACTGCTGCTGCAGGATCTTTTGAGTCGTAAGGTAGTATGCACCAGGAGCAAACCCTTCTTCACTCTTCATGGACCTCGATGCGCTTGAAGCAATTGTAAGACCAATTGCTGACTTACCTACACCGGTTCCTGCCTCAAGCACAAAAAAGCGCTTGTCACTAGTGAGCAATGCATTGATTCCTGCGCTAATGGCCTCGACCTGTTGCTCACGAGGTTCATCAAAAGGAAAGTCTTCCTGGAAATTACTCATTGCTCACTCTTCCTCGGGCGACCACGCCCGCGACGCTTGACACGCTTCTTTGAAACATCTGAAACTTTCTTGGACCTGAATCCACCGCTTTGGCAATAGACTGTCACTATATTCCCATGAATTGGGTGTTCAATAAGCTGATGAACATTTCCACGGTAGATTACATCATCGATTGGTTCCTTCCATGAGACCATCTCATCAAGCTTGAGACCTCCAAGCTCTTCACGAAGATAGTTCTCAAATGGTGACGTTACGTCAGGACTAAACCTTCTCTTTCTCATAGACCTTCCAATGCTGGAATGATTTGATTGTGAATGATCTCGATAGTGTTTTCTGGTGAAGCTGTCTTGAATGACCTTCCTTCAGGTTGAAGAAGATCGTAGATCGCCTTGTCATTTCCTCCTTCGTCACAACGATCACCGACGAAAAAGACCTTATCAAACTTATCACTTGGTGTGAAGTGCCTCATGACATATGTCTTGTCCCACCCCCGAGGATAGACGTCGATAGATGTATTTCCTCCAAGTGAGATGTCGACTGAATCCTTGAGGCCGAACTTGTTTAGTAGACCCTGAAGGACCTGATAGGACTTAAGTCGAATTCCTCTCTTGTTATCAAGCTCTACGAACTTGTTACGTTGCTCAACGTTGCACCCTCTTCCTGGAGGGCAGAAGTTCAAAGTTGAGACCCTGTTGTCGATGAAGTTTCCAGTAAGAGGCATGTCTGGATTCTGGCTTACAATTCGTTCGTGCTCGATAATCAAAAGACGGCACAGCTTATAGAAAGACTCTGCACCGATCTCTTCAATCATTGTTGCTTCATGATGCTTCTTGAGATTTCCATACATGTTGGTCCAGACTTGTGTACCATTGCATGGAAAAGCATACGCATCAATAATCGTCTCAAAGAGATCGCCAACCTGATCAACGACGTAATCAATTCCAGAACCCGTAAGAATTCCAATTCTTGCATGATTCGAAAGCGCGCAGAGAGATGTGACCATGTCATCGCTGATCTTCTTGCGCGCCTCTGTAAGCGTTCCATCCATATCGAACAACACGATGTTCATTTACTGCTATCCTCCGTGAACTTGTCGAGAAGAAACTGTTTTGAATCTCTTGCCTCAGCTCCAATCTTTGCCCATTTTGTAATTTCTGTGATGATTTCTCCATGATCAGCTATAGCAACAGGGTTCTTCAAATAAAGCTGGATCGTAGCAACGGCTGCCCACTCTTTCGACTCGAGATCCTTGATGGCTGCTGACAGGATATTACTTGAGATGTCTTCGTCTATCATTGTCTACTCCACTCGTGATTATACAACAATCTTGTTGAATGAACAAGCAAGTGTTACTTATACACAGGAGGTATCATGAGAAGATTGTTCAAGGCTATGCTTCTAACTCTAGCTGTTTCCTGCGTTCAGCCTGGAGCAAAAAATGCTCATGATGTCGAGAAGCAGCTTGTGTCTTTTAATGCTGGAAGATCGTCAGAGTCGTTTGTGTTCATAGATGCAGACATCTTCACGATTGAGTCGAGGTGTGATCTCGAAACAAATGCATGCGAATCTGTCGAGGGTGAAGTGATGTCAGCGACTGGTTCTGGCATGACAATCAAAATCAGAAATGAAAAATACGTCCTCACTGCCGCTCATGTGTGTTCACCAACGAACTTCAATATGAGCCTAGGAATCATGAACTCGCTTGGACTGATCACCGTCAAGCTAACGGGCATAGGGTTCTATGGAAACACTTCCGAACTGACTGTCGCTGCACTTGATGTTGAGAACGATGTTTGCATACTCAAGCCAAGCTCAAGATGGACTAGCCCTCATGTTTCGCTAGCAAAACACCTTCCCCCTCAAGGGTCTGAGATGTTTGTGGTC
>Ga0208160_1000110_pt1 | contig 37184 bp, 57 predicted proteins | sample CB_VirMetaG_FD_184536 | JGI IMG/M metagenome (GOLD analysis project Ga0208160, IMG submission 184536) | Freshwater to marine saline gradient viral communities from Chesapeake Bay - CB_1504_1 Viral MetaG (SPAdes) (version 4) | ecosystem: Environmental > Aquatic > Marine > Coastal | place: USA... | reverse complement strand
TACAACGACAATGAGGGTTCTAGATTTTTTACAGCCTAGGTATCGCCCAAGGGGGCCGCCTTCACCTGCTGTGACCCATTGGCCCACTTGAAGCCTACGAAGGCCACGGGTCCCTAGGCCTTGAATATTTATCGGCTTGGTGTACTTCATGGTGTGTGCTCCTTAGTGCATTGGGTAAACGATGACCTGCACTGCCTTATCCGCACAGGCCGTACAGGCGCCACACTTGGCGTTCCCTGCGACAGCAGGACACACTTTAGCATTGATACCCTGTGCCTTCAGGTCCCGCATGAAGGTGACCGCCTGTGCACTGTGCGAGCGCTTGTTTTTACCCCGTGCCAGTTTATCGCCCTTGATGGCGCATGAGGCGACATGGCCTGCCTTGATCACGTCAGGCAGGTGGTGAACGTTGGAGGCCACCGAGACCCTAGGGGTGAACCCTGCCACCTTAAGCATATCGGCCTTGGCTAAGGTTTCAGTGGGCCAGTGGACCCTGCTGTGGTCCAATGATGCCCCAAGGGTCCGAAGGTGGTTAAAGTCTTGCAGGGTCAACTCATGAGGGGCAGGTATAGACCCAAAGGCCGCAAAACGAACCCAAGGGGCCGCCTTAAGCTTCGCCAGTGCCTTAGGGGTCACCAGTGCCTGTAGGTAGTCGCCTACGTTATCCTGCTTCCGTTCTAGGTTTATCGTGATGGAGGGCTTCATGGCCTCCGTGGTGATCGCATAGCATCCGTTACCCTTGAGGGGGCATGAGTCATCACAGTGCCTGCCGCCACTGGTGGTGAAATTGACTGTGGCACTGCCTGTGACGCCTTTGCCATAGGACCCGATAAGGGTTCCGAATTGTTTAGTTTGCATAATGATGGTTCCTTTACAGTGATTTGATGGCAGGGCCTGCGACCGATACAGTATAACCCAAGGCCTTGATTAACTTAATGGTGTCTAGGGTCAGGGTCTTGGTGCCTGCTATCTTGGCGAAGGCCTGACCCTTGGGGCATGATGGGTAGATTGTGTCGGTGCCATAATTGTTCTTTATGGTTACAATGATTTCCATGGTGTCTCCTTTATCAATATTCGTGGTGTTTCAGGTGGGCCTCATGGTCCCAATACTTTTTCAAGTCTACCCACAGGTCAGCAGGGTCTACCTTTAGCTCCTCAGCCACTGCCTCAAGTGCCGCTGTGAAACAGTCGGCCTGTTGGGTTTCTTCTAGGACCCACTCAGCGACCTGCGCTGTGCCTAGGGTTCTGGTATAGATCATGGTGGTGGTCTCCTTGGTGGTTTAACTGACAACACCTAAGCAAACCCTGTGCCAACCCCTAAAGATAGTCTTTTTGTATACTTGAGTATTACTTTAGACCCTTGGACCCTGTCAATATTTTGACACTAGACCCCTAAACTGTCAATATTTTGACACTTATTGACGGTTTATTGACACCTACTGTCGGTTTATTGACACTGGTGGCAGTGGGGTTATTAAGTGCTGCCTAGGTCCTGCTAACTGATGGTGGCCAATGGTGGCCAATGGTGGCCAATGGTGGCCAATGGGGTCCCACGTTGACACACACACTTGTTACCTAGGCTACCCCTAGCCCATGGCCTCCAATGGCTCCTGTGGCCTCCTGTGGCCTCCTGTGGGTCCATTGGACCATTGGTAGTACTCATGAACCCTTATGTAGTACCAATGCATTGTGTTCCTGAGTATTCTATAGGGTCTTTAGGACCCCCGGGGGAGGGGACAGCCTGTGTTGTATTTTAGCTGTACCCGCCCAGATACAAAATAAGGGTAATTTGGAACTACATTGGCCCCTTTAGTCCCCTTAAGTCTCCTTTAGATCCTAAAGAAACTAAAGAAACTCCTCTATATACTAAAAGTAATATAAGCTTATGTATTCTAAAGAGAAACTGTTGTTTAAATGGTACTAAACTAAGGTTTAATTAGGGACAGATAAGAAAACACTTGACAAATAGGGATTTTTGTGCTATAATATAAGGTATATAGAGACACAAACACGAGAAACCCATACACCACATAGTGATGATACTTTATGTTGGTTATTAACAAACACTAACCAAAGTATAAATACTCGTGTATAGCCTTAGGAGTTCCTAAGATAACTATGGAGACTTTAATGTCAGAAATAAAAAGAAAAATTGGAAGACCACCAAAGAATGAGTTGTCTGCCAATACTAAACGTAATGCTGTAGGTCGCCCTAAAGGTGATGCTGCAATCATTAACGAATATAAAGCTAGGATGTTGTCTAGCCCAAAGTCAAGGAAGGTCTTAGATGCCATCTTTGATGCTGCTCTAGATAACGAACATAAGAACCAAGCAGCTGCATGGAAGTTGGTCGTAGATAGAATTATCCCTGTGTCGGCCTTTGAGCAAGAAGTTGTTAAACAAGGTGGTAGGTCTGCTATACAGATCAATATTACTGGCCTAGGGACTAGCGTAAGCGAGCCTGAGGTTGTCGATGAAGTAACTGACGTGGAGATCAAAGATGTCTGATCTACAAATTAAACTACTTCCTTGGCAACAGGAGGTCTGGAATGATGATACTCGGTTCCACGTAGTAGCCGCTGGTCGGCGTACAGGCAAGAGTCACTTAGCTGCTGATCGTCTAATAGTCGAAGCACTACAAAGTGACAAAGGTCATGTCTTCTACGTTGCTCCCACCCAAGGACAGGCCCGTGACATCATGTGGCAAGTCCTGCTTGAGATTGGTCATTCGGTTATTACCAATAGTCATATTAACAACTTGCAGCTTAAGCTTGTCAATGGAGCAACCATTAGCCTCAAAGGGGCTGATCGTCCTGAAACAATGCGAGGTGTCTCGCTAAAGTTTCTGGTACTTGATGAGTATGCTGACATGAAGCCAGAGGTCTGGGAACAGATCCTTAGGCCTGCTCTGGCTGACTTGAAGGGTAGAGCGATGTTCATTGGTACGCCAATGGGTCGTAACCACTTCTATGATTTATACCAATACGGCTTAAAAGGCGAAGATGACACCTTTAAGTCTTTCCACTTTACTTCTTTTGATAACCCCTTACTAGACCCTAATGAAATTGAAGCAGCAAAAAAGAGTATGTCCTCATTCTCGTTCCGGCAGGAATTTATGGCATCCTTCGAGGCTGCTGGAGGCGAACTATTCAAAGAGAAGTGGATTAAGTTCGATGAAGATGAACCTGAGTCTGGCGACTACTACATTGCAATTGACTTGGCAGGCTTTGAAGAAGAAGGTTCTACAGGAGTTAAGAACAAGCGTCTAGACAACACCTCTATTGCTGTTGTAAAAGCAAACGAGAAGGGTTGGTGGGTTGCAGAGATTATCTATGGTCGTTGGGACGTAAAGAAAACAGCCAAGAAGATCTTTGATGCTGTCAAGAAGTATGAACCAAATGCCGTAGGGATTGAGAAGGGTATCGCTAAACAGGCAGTTATGCCCTACATGACCGATATAATGAAGAGAACCCAGACATTCTTTAGGGTTGAGGAGCTGACCCATGGTAACAAGAAAAAGACAGACAGGGTTGTTTGGTCTCTACAAGGTCGTTTTGAGAACGGCTACGTAACACTAAACAAAGGTGATTGGAATAGCGAGTTCTTGGACCAGTTGTTTCAATTCCCAAATAAGCTGGTACATGATGACTTGGTAGACTCGTTATCGTATATCGAACAATTGGCAAAGGTATCTTATGTGTCTGACTTTGAGGAAGACGATTGGGAACCTATGGACGCAGTAGCGGGGTGGTAAGATGGCAAATGGACTCTATGCAAATATTCATGCTAAACGTAAGCGCATAGCTGCGGGTAGTAAAGAGAAGATGAGAACACCCGGTACAAAGGGTGCTCCTACGGCTAAACAGTTCCAGAAGGCTGCTAAGACAGCCAAGAAGGTCAAAAATGGCTGATAAGAAGATCTCTCTTACCAAGAAGGACAAGAACCCCACAGGAGGTCTGTCAGAGTCAGGCCGTAAGCGTATCAACGCAGCCACAGGTAGTAACCTAAAGCGTCCTCAGCCTGAGGGTGGAGCACGAAAGAACTCCTTCTGTGCTCGTATGGGTGGTGTCAAAGGACCTATGAAGAAACCGGACGGAAGTCCTACCCGTAAAGCATTAGCACTTAAAAAGTGGAAATGTTAATTAAACTAGAAAGGTAAACAATGACTCCAAAGAGTTTTAAACCATGCCCCGGTTGCCCTACCCCTGCTAAATGTAAGTCAGCAGGCAAGTGCCTAAAGAAAACACCACGTCCGTTGCCAAAACGCAACAGTCGCGCTAAGAAGGGCATGTAATGGACGACGATAAAAAGTACACAGAGCCTAAGGTTGAAGCGTGGGTGATGGACAAGGCCGAGCGCTGGCGCGACCATTACAACACTAACTACAAAGACAAGTTTGACGAGTACTACCGCCTCTGGCGTGGTGTCTGGAACGCAGAGGACAGAACTCGTGACTCAGAGCGCTCACGTCTGATCTCCCCTGCCCTACAACAGGCAGTCGAAAGTGCTGTCGCCGAGGTAGAAGAGGCCACCTTTGGTCGAGGTAAGTGGTTTGATATTCAAGATGACCGAAACGACCAGCAAAAGGGTGACGTTGAGTATCTTAAGAACCAGCTAGATGAGGACTTTAAGTTTACAAAGACTCGTCGTGCTGTAGCAGAATGTCTTATTAACTCCGCAGTCTTTGGTACTGGTTGTGCTGAAATAGTACTAGAAGAAGTCAAAGAGATGAAACCTGCTACACAGCCTCTTATGGATGGTGCTATGCAGGCCGTAGGTGTAAACATTAGTGACCGCTTTGTTGTTAAACTGCGTCCTGTGCTTCCTCAGAACTTTTTGATTGACCCTGTAGCAACGACCATTGAAGATGCCATGGGTGTCATTATTGACGAGTTTGTGCCCAAGCACCAAGTTCAGCAAGGTATTGAATCTGGCATTTATAACGATGTTGAGCTTGAGGATGCTGCTACGGACACTGATCTTGAAGCAGATAAAGACATTACTGCCTATGAGGATGACAAGGTTCGTTTAACCCGTTATTATGGTTTAGTTCCTAAACATCTGTATACGAATGCTCTTAACGATTCAGAAGAAGACGAAATGTCTGACTTAGAAACAGAGGATTCTAAAGAAGACGATGACGAGGATGATGGTTACATCGAAGTAATCATTGTTGTTGCTAACGGTGGTCAGCTGTTAAAGATCGAAGAGAACCCCTACATGATGCAGGATCGTCCTGTTGTAGCTTTCCCTTGGGATGTGGTCCCAAGTCGCTTCTGGGGCCGTGGTATCTGTGAGAAGGGCTATAACAGCCAGAAGGCTTTGGATGCTGAGTTACGTGCTCGTATTGATGCCCTAGCGCTTACAGTGCATCCCATGATTGCCATGGATGCCTCTCGTATGCCCCGTGGAGCTAAGTTGGAAGTTCGTCCCGGTAAGACTATCCTTACCAACGGTAACCCTGCGGAGATCCTACAGCCCTTTAAGTTTGGTCAGTTAGACCAAGTTACCTTTGCACAGGCCGGAGAACTCCAGAAGATGGTCCAGATGGCTACAGGAGCTGTAGATGCCGCTGGTATTCCCGGTAGTATCAACGGTGAAGCAGCAGCAGGGGCTGTATCCATGTCTTTGGGTGCGATTATCAAGCGTCATAAGCGTACCTTGATTAACTTCCAAGAATCCTTCCTAATTCCCATGATTGAGAAGACAGCGTGGAGGTACATGCAATTTGATCCAGATAATTATCCCGTTAGCGATTATAAGTTTATACCTTCATCATCATTGGGTGTTATTGCTCGTGAATATGAGGTAACACAACTTGTACAACTCTTGCAGACCGTAGGCCAAGATAACCCCATCTACCCCATGCTGATCTCAGCTGTTGTGGATAACATGGGCATATCTAACCGTGAGGAGCTAATGGCTCAAATGAAGAAAGCCTCTCAGCCTAACCCTGAGCAGCAGCAAATGCAACAACAACAGATGCAAATGCAGATGCAGACGGCACAGCTTCAGATGCAGCTTTTGCAGGCTCAGGTGGCTGAAACACAGGCTAAGGCACAAAAGTACGCTATAGAGGCTCAATTAGAGCCTGAAGTGGTCAAAGCTAAACTGGCAGCAGCCCTCTCTACTAACCTTCAAGAAGGTAACGCAGATGAGGATGAGTTTGCCAAACGAGCTAAGATTGCGGAGCTGATGCTAAAAGAACGTGACATTGTCAGCAATGAGCGTATAGCCACAATGCAAATGATGAATAAAAATAGCTTGACAAAACAGTAAAAGTGTGGTATAATATACACAGGGTCTCTCCTAATACGAAAGGACAAAGAGATGAATAAAGAATTACAAGATTATTACGAAAACTTACTACATCTGTTTACTCAAGATGGGTGGAAAGACTTCATTGAGGACATCAAAGGAAACGCTGATGTACTTGGTGACATTCTAACCATTACAGACGAGAAACAACTGTGGTATCGACGTGGACAACTTGAAGCTGTCAACCGTATCCTCTCTTATGAGTCTACCATAAAAAATAGTTATGAAGACGCATTGGAGGAAGATAATGGCTAGACGGATATTTGAGTTTGTTTGCGAAGACGGTCACTTATCAGACAAATTAGTGGACTCGGAATGCCGGGCAACCCACTGTCCGATCTGTGACAAAACTGCTGAAAGAATCATAAGCACGCCAATGGTAAAACTTGAGGGCGTTACTGGCGACTTTCCCGGAGCATCAATGCAATGGGAACGAAAACGTGCTGAGAAGATTAAAGCAGAACAAAAAGGTGCCGCTTAACGCACAAGCACTAGTTTCTTTTCCACAATGCTTTAGAGCACGGAGTACAATATGGCAACATTTATTGATGAAGACGAGAATACATCTCAAGCAACCGAGGACGAACAATTCGACACCCTCGATACAGAAACAGAGGATTCCTTAGAGGAACAAACCACTGATTCTTACGAAGACGAAGATGAAGACGATATTCCTGAGAAGTATAAGAACAAATCTGTTAAAGACATTGTTCGTATGCACCAAGAGGCCGAAAGGGCTATGGGTAAACAAGGGAGTGAAGTTGGAGAACTTCGTAAAGTAGTAGATGATTACATTCGCGCCCAAACCATCTCACAACAAGCCCCTAAAGTCGAAGAAGAAGAGATCGATTTTTATGACGATCCCAATGCAGCTGTAGCAAGAGCTATTGATAAGCACCCTAAGGTACGTCAAGCTGAAGAGCTTGCGTCCCGAATGCAAAAGGCAGAAGCTTTAAACAACCTTAAGGCAAGTCATCCTGATTATACGGACATTATACAAAGTAGTTCGTTTCAAGACTGGGTGATGAACAGTAAGGTTCGCCAAGAGCTATATGTCCGTGCTGATCAACGGTTTGACTTTGACGCAGCCAGTGAACTGTTATCTACATGGAAAGAAAGACAAAATGTAGTACAACAGACCGCTGATGTTGAGAAGGTTTCCCGTAAGCAGGCAATAAAAGCCGCTAGTACCGGAAGCAGCAAAGGCACTGGAGAGAGTTCTAAGAAGACATACCGACGCTCCGACATCATTGAACTCATGCGACGAGACCCTGATCGGTATCAAGCACTTTCTGATGAAATCATGAGAGCTTATTCCGAAGGTCGAGTTAAATAAAACATTTTTAAAAGGAAATTATCATGGCAACAGCAGCATATCCCGGCGGCGCAAGTAGTGTAGTAACCAAAGCAAACGCTGGTGTATTTATCCCAGAATTGTGGTCTGACGAAATTATCGCAGCCTACAAGCAAAACCTCGTTATGGCAAACCTCGTCTCTAAGATGTCCTTCAAGGGCAAAAAGGGCGACACCTTGCACATCCCTAAGCCTACCCGTGGCAACGCCGCTGTGAAAGCAGCTGCAACCGCAGTTACGATCCAAGCAGACGCTGAGACCGAAATCCAAGTGTTGGTTAACAAGCACTATGAGTACAGCCGCTTTATTGAAGACATTACAGAGACCCAAGCTCTGTCTTCACTGCGTCAGTTCTATACTGCTGATGCTGGCTACGCTCTGGCTCGTCAAGTAGACACCGACCTGATTCAATTGGGTCGTGGTGCTCAAGGTGGTAATGGCACTATCGCTTATGACAAGGCTGTTATCGCTTCTGACGGTACTACCCTGTACACTGGCGCTAACGAAGCTGCAATCACTGATGCTGGTATCCGTAAGGTTATCCAGACGTTGGATGATGCAGACGTGCCTATGGACAATCGTTGTTTGGTCCTGCCTCCTGTAGCTCGTAACGTGATGATGGGCTTGGCTCGTTTCACTGAGCAAGCTTTTGTGGGTGACGTTGGTAGTAGCAACACTATCCGTAACGGTCAAATCGGTAACGTCTATGGCGTGAAAGTTTACGTTTCTACCAACTGCGAGACTGCCACTGGCGATGCTCGTATTGGTATGATGTTCCACAAGGACGCCTTTGTGTTGGCAGAGCAGATGGGCGTTCGCGCACAGACTCAGTACAAGCAAGACTACTTGGCAACATTGTTCACCTCTGACATGCTGTATGGCGTGAAAGAGCTGCGTGATGAAGCCGCTGTTGCAATTGCAATGGCTGCCTGATAGCTAAGTAGAACAGCGGGGTTGTTATGAGCAGCCCCGTTCCTTTAGTCTCTTCCCATGAGGGGACTAAATGAACTAGGAGATTCTATGGCTAAATTTAGATGTAAACAAAGTGGTAATTTTGTAGAATTTCATAATGAATATGATATTGAACAAATTCGTTTACAAGAAGACTACGAAGAAGTAGAAGAAGAAATACAAGAGAGTCCTCCTGCAAAGACCAGAAAAACTAAACCTAAGGGAACTAAATAATGGCAATCTTTCGTGGACTTGGTGGGGCTGGGAGCGGTACTACAGATTCTTACTTATCTGAGGTTACAGCACAAGCCTTAGCAGCAGAAGACTCGGCAGAAGCAGCGGCTAGTAGTGCAGGAACAGCGAGTGACGCTGCTGGTACGGCTACGGATCAAGCGGGTATTGCTACGGATCAAGCTGGTTTTGCTTTAACTAGGGCTGGTAATGCTCTCACTTCAGAAACTAATGCTAACCTTGCAAGAGCAGATGCTGAAACTGCTCAAGGATTAGCCGAAATAGCACAAGGGTTGGCAGAGGACGCACAAGAAGCCGCAGAGCTTGCCTTAGATGCGTTTGATGATGTATACCTAGGCTCTAAAGCTAGTGATCCCACTCTTGACAACGATGGTAACCCACTTGTCTCAGGTGCTCTCTATTACAACACGACAACAAATGCCCTAAAGGTTTACAAAGGTTCCTCGTGGGCTACGTTAACTGACAGTGACGCAGGTGGGCTACTAGCTGCTAACAACCTCTCAGACCTCACCAGTGCCGCCACAGCGCGTACAAACCTAGGTCTTGGTACTGCGGCTACCACAGCTTCTTCTGACTACGCTACGGCGGCTCAGGGGGCTTTGGCTGACACATCAGTACAACCAGCAGATATTGGCACAGCGGCGGCTCAAGATGTTGGTTATTTTGCTACAGCGGCTCAAGGGGCTTTGGCAGATACAGCTACCCAACCAGCAGACTTAGCTACGGTAGCAACAACTGGTAGTTACACTGACTTAATAAACCAACCTACACTAGGCACAGCAGCAGCGACTGCTTCAACTGATTACGCTACAGCGGCTCAAGGTGCTCTCGCTGACACTGCCCTACAAAACACATCCACTATTGACGGAGGCTCTTACTAATGGCTAATACGATTATTATTAAAAACAGTTCAACGACCACTGCTGTCCCCGGCGCTGGTGCGTTAACAGAGGCAGAACTTGCCTTAAACACCACTGACCGTAAGATTTTTACTAAGACCAGTGGTGGTACTGTAGTTGAAATCTCTGGTGTTAAGGCTGATGAGGTTAACGCCTTTACTGCTGGTCAAAGTGGTACTGTCGCTACGCTAACGGAAACTGCCACGGTTGCGGTTGACTTGGCGTTAGGTAACAACTTTACGCTTACGCTCACAGGCACTGCTGCTGACGTGGGTGCGCCTACGAATGTGGTGGCTGGTCAGAGTGGTTCAATCTTTGTTATTCAAGATGCAACTGGTGGGCGTACATTAGGCTGGAATACAGCATGGAAGTTTGCTACGGGTGTTGTACCCACCCTAAGCACGGCTGGTGACGCTGTTGACCGTGTAGATTACATTGTTAAAGGTGCAAGCGAAATCCAAGCTGTGTGGACTGGAGATTACAAGCGATGAGCATTATTGGTTCAAACATCCTAGCGGGTGCATCGGGTCAAGGTGGGGGCGCTAGCTACACCATTGAGAACTCCCTGCGCTTTCGCTCAAGTGCGTCTGCTTATTTGAGTAGGACGTTTGGGACTCCGACTGAGAACAAGAAGTGGACTTATAGTGCTTGGGTTAAACGCGGCTCTCTTGGTGTTCACGACCCTCTTTTAGGAGTTTATCTTGGCGGGTCAGATTTCTTTCTTTTGGCTTTTGCTCCTGACAATAAACTATTCTTTTATTATATTAACGGTGCAACCGACTACGGAAAAACCACTACCGCAGTCTATCGTGACCCTTCGGCGTGGTATCACTTTACGTTTGTTTATGATTCAACAGACGCAACTCCAGCAGATAGGATGCGTTTGTATGTTAATGGCGAAAGGGTGCAAAGTTTTTCTGCGGATTATGGTAACTTGCCTTTAAATGCAGGTAGCTATGTTAATGGCGCGTCACCGCATACCATCGGGTATAGAGCAGATACAGGGGCATTCTTTGACGGTTACATGGCAGAAGTCAACTTTATCGACGGACAAGCCCTAGACCCATCATCCTTTGGTGAGTACAACGAAGACACGGGTGTATGGCAACCTGTCGCCTACGAAGGCACATACGGCAATAACGGCTTCTACCTGCCCTTTAGCGATGCAACCAACACGACAACCTTGGTAGCTGACTCATCAGGCAACGGTAACGACTGGACACCTAACGGCATCTCGCTGACCAGTGGTGCTACCTACGACAGCATGACAGACACACCCACGATTTATGCGGACGGTGGTAACTATGCTGTGTTGAATCCCGCAATCCGTCAGTACAGCACTGTTGATTTTGCCTCAGAAGGTAATTTAAAATATCAGGTGGGTGCAAACGGCGGTGCAACAGATGTAATCTTTGCTACTATGCCAATGACATCTGGAAAATGGTTTGCTGAAGTTCAAATTGTTACCACGGCAACTGGGCAATGGATTGGTGTTTGCTCAAATGTAACAGCCGCTGGGTTGGGTTTGTATGGGGCTGGTGTTAGAAATCCCGGCTACGCATATAGAGTTAGTACTGGTAATAAATGTAATAACTCTAACACTGGGACAGCTTACGCCGCATCTTCCACTACAGGAGATATTATCGGTATTGCAATGGACGCAGATGCGGGTTCAATTACGTTCTATAAAAACGGTGTTAGTCTTGGTGTTGCTTTTACAGGCATGACTAATTCTGGCGGTGGTTGGTTGTTCGGCGCTGACTCAGACCCTAACGGCAGTTTTAGGTTCAACTTCGGTCAGCGCCCATTCGCTTACACGCCTCCAACGGACTTCTTGCCCCTGCACACGGGTAACTTGCCAGACTCGACTATTGTGAATGGGAGTACAGCGTTTAATGTGGACACCTACGCAGGGACAGGCGCGACAAATGCAAGAACCATTGGGTTTCAGCCTGATTTTGTATGGATAAAAGCAAGGACAAATGCGTACTGGCATAAATTGTTTGACTCAGTCCGCGGTGCGAATAAACCACTTGTCTCTAACGATACGACTAGTGAGTTAACGGAAACTACTGGTTTAATGTCGTTTGATTCTGACGGGTTTACGTTAGGGACAAGTGCAGATTCCACTGTTAATAATTCTGGGTCAGGTCAAACCTTTGTCGCATGGAACTGGAAAGCAGGTGGTGCAGCAGTGACAAACGAGCTAGGCTCAATTACCTCGCAAGTCAGTGCGAACACGACTGCTGGGTTTTCAATTGTGACCTATACGGCTGATGGCGTGGCTACGGCAACAATTGGGCATGGTCTTGGGGCTACTCCTGACATGATTATTACTTTTGGTAGAACAGGTGGCTCGACTAACCACGCGGTTTATCATTCGGCGTTAACTAACGCATCAAGTTCAATAATATGGTTAGATTCACCTTTGGGAGCGGCAACAAACGCAGGTTACTGGAACTCCACAGCACCAACATCCACTGTGTTTTCGGGTGGTGCGTCAGGTAATTATGTAAACAATACTGGCTGGACAATGGTAGCCTACTGCTTCGCCGAAGTAGAAGGGTATAGCAAGTTCGGAACTTACACGGGCAATGGAGTTGCTGACGGAGTTTTTGTGCATCTGGGATTTAAGCCAAAGTTCGTTTTACATAAGCGTAGTGATTCTAGTGGCGATTGGTATATTTGGGATTCTGAGCGTGAGCCTGACAACTATAAACGGTTGGCGATATGGCCTAACTATCCAAACTCCGAATACAACTACGCAGGAACTCAAGTTTGGGATTTTGTGTCTAATGGTATGAAAGCAAGAACGAACTCGGCTGTCAATAACACAGGCTCTGCTACTTACATCTACATGGCATTTGCCGAGAACCCATTTAAGAACTCACTTGCAGGCTAAGGAAAACATATGTACAAAGTAAACAACAAAACCCTCCCACTCGACCGTGCCTTTACGTTGGGTGACATTCAATACCCCGCCAACTGGTTACGCAGGTCAATGTCTGAAGCCCGACTAGCCTTGGGCATCACATGGGAAGCTGATGCAACCCGTGCTGATGACCGATTCTATTGGAACGGCGACATTAACAACCCCAAGGCATTGGAAGACAAAGAGGAAGTTGACCAAGACGGCAACCCCGTGTACGTCAAGGTGCTGGACAACTCTGACCCCGCTAACCCAGCTATGGTTGACAGCGATGAGCGTCTGGTTACTAAAGGTTTGAAGTCCAACTGGATTGCTCAAGTCAAGGCTACCGCTGGCTCTATGCTGGCTGGCAGCGACTGGATGGTGATTCGCAAGGCAGAGCGTGATGTGGCTATCCCTACTGCTACGGTTGCCGCTAGAGCCGCCATTGTCGCAGAGGCTAACCGACTGGAGACAGCCATTACCGCCTGTGCTGATGTAGTTGCGTTGATTGAGGTGGTTAGCTCTCAAAACTGGGAGTGATAAATGGCAAACATAGACCCAGTAGAATATGGGAGACTGACAGCACAGGTTGAGAATTTAACTTGTAAGGTAGAGAGCATGGAGACAGACATTAAAGAGCTACTGGCCTTGGCTAACAAAAGCAAAGGTGGGTTCTGGATGGGTATGACTATTGCCTCTATTGCTGGTGGTTTACTTACATGGCTTCTAACATATTGGAATAGATAATGCTTGCTGAACTGGCAATTGCCAACGCTGCCTTTGGTGTCATCAAAGAGACTGTAGCCAATGGTGGTGACATCATGGCAGCGGGTCAGCATATCTTCAAATTCTTTGATTCTAAGTCTGAGCTTTCCAAGAAGGCTAATTCATCAGGGTCAGACTCAGAAGCTTTCTTTGCCCTTGAGCAGATCAAGCAGCATGAGAAAGCCCTACAAGAGTTATTCATCTATCAGGGTAGAGCTGGCCTTTGGGATGACTGGTTATCCTTCCAAGCAGAAGCTAAACGTAAGCGTGACGCAGAAGCTAAAGCAGCTGTGTTGGCTAAGATTAAACGTAAAGAAGAACTGTGGGCATGGATTAACGGTGGTCTTATTATCATATCAGTGCTTACTGGTGTAATCTTTATTGCTGCTGTTATCTGGTTTATAGCAACCAAGGGACAAGTATGATACCACTTCTGGGTAGTTTAGTAGAGCTAGGGGGCACATGGCTCAAAGGCAAGCAAGAGGAGACTCAAGCTAAGGCTGAAGCAAAGCTTGTAGAAATCAAGTCTGAGGCTGATATTAAGGCCGCTAAGGCCCTTTGTGCCACTAAGATGGCAGAAGCAGGCCAAGCACAGAACTATGACCTAGACAGGCTTGCTATGGAGCAGATGTCTAAGAGCTGGAAAGATGAAGTCTTATTATTAGTCTTTTTGATCCCCATGATTATGGCCTTTGTTCCTGATATGGACAAATATGCATTGGCAGGCTTTGAGGTTATCGCTAAGATGCCTGACTGGTATCAGTACATAATCATTGGCATGGTGGTGGTGATCTACGGTATGCGTGGGTTACTAGAGAAGATTATTGATAAGAAAGTAGGTGTTAAATGATATTTCTACCTATTGCCTTCTACTGCTACGTTGGCGGTGCTTGTGTTTTTAACCAAGGACAGCTGACTACAGATGTAAAGAACTGCACTGCTCAAAACGAAGTTGCTGAGAAACTGATGCAGATGGATGAAACCGTACAGGCCTATAAGACAACATGTGTTGTTTTAGAACCACAGAGAGCACAGGGGGTTGACCTTTGAAACTAACACCTAACTTTTCTCTTGCAGAGATGACTAAGAGTTCCACAGCAGATCGCTTTGGGATGGACAACACCCCTCGTGCAGAGGAGATAGAGAATCTAACTATCCTGTGTGAGTGCGTCCTACAGCCCGTTAGGGATCATTTTGGCAAGGGTGTACACGTTAGCTCTGGCTTCCGTCATCGTGATGTTAATGCCAAGGTAGGAGGCTCTAAGACCTCAGATCACACAAGAGGGATGGCAGCTGACATTGAGATTCCCGGTGTTCCTAATGGGGAACTAGCTCAGTGGATTGTAGACAACCTAAGCTTCCGTCAAGTGATACTTGAGTTCTACACTCCGGGCATTCCTGACTCAGGATGGGTACATGTTAGCTACAACCCCGGAGACAACAAGCAGCAGGTTCTTACGGCGACCAAACAAGGTGGTAAAACAGTCTATTTGCAAGGCTTAGTAAAATAAAGTAAAAAACTACTTGACAAAAGACATAAACTATGGTATACTATACATTAGTAACCTAAGGTTAAAGAACAACATAAAGATTATTAACTTAAGAATACACAAGGAATACAGTAATGGCATACACTCCTTATAGTCAAGCACTACCAAATACCTCAAGATATACACTAGACCCTGTGCTACAGGAGCGTCTGTATCAACCAGTGAGACCAGATCCTTACCAAAGTGGTATGTTGAGTACCACGGCTAATGACTACTACGCAGACCCCTTTGGTTACACAAACAAACGCTTTGGTGCCATTGATGAAACACTAGAAACAGACACACCTGACGTTGGTCTTGGTGGTATGTTCGCTCCTTATTTAAAGAACGAAGGTAGCCCGGGCGACTCTATAGGACTAACAGAGGATCAAATAGCCTTCCTTGATGCAGAGGCGGCGATACCCGGCGCACGTGATGCCCGTATGGGTCGAATAAACAGTATGCTTTCTCTTTTTGCTCAAGGCATTGTTCCGGGACTGCCTGCACTGTCTATATCCCAAATGGGTACTGAGGCTTACAACGACATGATGCGGGGTCATGCGCGAACTGTTTCAGGAGATCCATACGGTCGTACTGATTCTGATTCTCGCATGCCTGCAAGAGAGGCCGGTAAGAATGCGCCTGTTGTTAGCGGTGCTTATGTTGATGCTATAAACCAAGGTTTAACGCCAGACCAAGCAAGCAATGTAGAAGCAGGGGGCGGCGGTTACTCTGGACCGGAAGGTGTAGGAGGTAGCGGTGTTAGTTATGGTGGCGGTAACGCTGCTGGTGGTTACGGTTATGGTGGCTGGTAATGAAACATTCAGTAGGAAAAGTAATAACACCAGCTACGTTGACAGAGTTGTTCAAAGTCCCTGCTGGTTACAAAGCCGAGGTTAGTACCTTGTTTGCTAGTAACCATCAAGGAAATAACAAGTTTATCACCCTATACTGGCAACACGCCCACGACATTACCCACAAGATTTACATTGTAACTGGTTTTGTAATCAATGCTAACGACTACTTAAAGTTTAGCGACAGTATGGTGATGCAAAGCGGGGACTCCATACAGGTGTTAACAGAGGCAGGGTCAGAGATGAGTGTTATTGCCTCGTTTGACCTTAGAAAAGAAGCACAAACTGTAGCATTTGATGGTGAATAAAGGAATAAAATGACATATCTAGAACTTGTCAATGGTGTACTAAGGAGACTTCGGGAGAGTGAAGTAACTACAGTACAGGGTACTGGTAATACCAATAGCTATGCTCGTTTGGTTGGAGACTTTATTAACGAGTCCAAGAGCCAAGTAGAAGCTGCGTATGACTGGACTGCCTTACGTACTACAAACACAGTCACAACTAGCGCTAATGTTTTTAACTATGAGCTACAGGGTATTCGTAATAGTGCTAAAGTTTTAGATGTTCTAAACGATACCAATGACTTTGAGATGCTGTATCAGTCTAGTAGTTGGTTTAATCAACAGTTTTTGATTGACAACCCCCCGACAGGAAGCCCTCAGTACTACAACTTTAACGGTGTTAGTTCAGATGGCGATATACAAGTAGATCTCTTCCCTATTCCTGATGGTGTTTATACCCTTAGGTTTAACATGACAGCCCGTAATCTTCCCTTAGCGGCTGATACTGATGTTACTGTGTTGCCTACCCGTCCTATCATCCTGTTTGCTACAGCGATGGCAATTGAGGAACGTGGTGAGGACGGTGGTCAACAAAGTGTTAATGCCTATGGGGCTGCTCGGTCGGCCTTGGCAGACGAGATTGCTTTCGATGCTGCTCGTCATCCAGAGGACTCTATTTGGTATAGCGTATGAAGCAGTTACAAACAGTCTCTGTTGTCTCCCCCGGCTTCTTTGGGTTAAACACCCAAGACAGCAGTGTTGGCCTTTCTAGCAACTTTGCCCTAACTGCCGACAACTGTATTATTGATAAGTTTGGTCGGTTAGGTGCGCGTAAAGGTTGGGAACAACAGACTACTGACGGTGTAGATGAGTTGAGCAACCTCAATATTGAAATGTTGGCTGAACACGTCAACGCCGATGACACTACCGTTACCATCAGCGCAGGGAATCAGAAGTTATTCACAGGCGGTGTTGATGCTGTGTTAACCGATGTGACCCCTGTTGGTTACGCTATCTCAGCTAACAACTGGAAGGTGGCTACTCTTAATGACCATGCCCTCATAGTTCAAGAGGCACATGAGACTCTGGTTTACACTGAGAGCGACACCCCTAATTTACAGAAGCTAGTCGATTACACAGGAGTAGCCCAGTCTTATGGTACTAGCTACCCTCGTGATACCATAGCAGCCTATGGGCGATTCTGGGCGCACGATGGGTCTAATGTATACTGGACTACCGACATAGCAGATACAGCCTTTCCAGCCTTTGCAGGGGGCAGTAGCGGCTTTTTAAACATAGCTGCTGTACTACCTAACAACGTAGACACTGTAACGGCTCTGGCGGCTCATAATGACTTCCTAATCATCTTCTGTTCTCGTAACATTATTATCTACTCAGGGGCTAATGATCCTCTTGGTCAGTTCCAACTTAACGATATAATTGCTGGTGTGGGCTGTGTGGCCCGTGATACAGTACAAAATACAGGTAACGATTTGATCTTCCTGTCAGACACAGGTGTTCGTTCGTTGGGTCGCTTGTTACAAGAGAAGTCGTTGCCCATGCGTGACCTTACCAAGAACGTAAGAGATGACGTGTTGGAGACAATGCAAATTGAAACTGGGAGCGTAGGTACTTATAACAAAGTCCGTTCTGTTTATTCAGAAATCAATGCTTTTTATCTTTTGTCTTTCCCTGCCTCACAGATTGTCTATTGTTTGGACATGAGACAACCCCTTGAGGATGGTTCTTCTCGTGTCACAAGTTGGTCAACAAAGACAACAGCTTTTTTACGCACACGTGCTAGAACCCTCTTGTTAGGGAAAAAGAATGGTATAGGAAAGTACATTAACTACTTAGACGAAACAGCACAGTACCGTATGCGTTACTCTTCTAACTACATGGACATGGAGAACAGCTCTATGACCAAGATGGTTAAGAAGGTGAGTATAACAGTCATTGGCGGTAGTGGTCAAGACTTTGTTATTAAGACAGGCTATGACTACTCAGGCGCGGACTTCTCCTACCCTTTTACAATTAATGAAGGCGTTGGCAGTGAGTATGGTATAGGTGAATATGGCATTGCTGAGTACACTGCTGGCGTGTTAATCGATAGGGTTAACGCTCAAGTGCAGGGTACAGGTAAAGTAGTACAGATTGGTTTTGAGGCTAATGTTGAAGGAAGTGAAATTAGCGTTCAGAAATTAGATATGTTTGTTAAAACAGGAAGGATTAGTTAATGTCTAACTATACAAAAGCAACAGATTTTGCTGTTAAAGATATCCTCGCTCCGGGTAACGCAGCGAAGCTTGTTAAAGGCACAGAGATTGATGTTGAATTTAACTTGATTGAAACTGCTATAATTTCTAAAGCCGACACAGAAAGCCCTACGTTTACTGGGACTGTAACAATGACAACACTAGATGGCGCTACTATTAGCGGTGGAACTTACTAATGCTTCCAGAGATTCAACACCACTTTAGTGACGGTTTGTACGCTAAGGAAACGTTTATCCCTAAGGATATGATTCTTAAGCAACATAAGCATAACTATTCACACCTTTCGATTCTAGCCAAAGGTTCTGTCGTTGTCAATAAAGAGGGTGACCTTACTGTGTACAAAGCACCCTGCTGTATTGATATTGAAAAAGAAATCTCCCATGGTGTCTTAGCCTTAGAAGATTGTGTTTGGTATTGTATCCACGCTACTGATGAAACAGATGCGACTAAAGTGGATCAGGTTTTAATTAAGAAAGAGGTATAATATGTCATGGTTACTTCCAACTCTTGCCATCGGTAGTAGTTATTTTTCAAACAAATCAGCAGGCGATGCAGCAGATAGGGCAGCAGCGGCAAGCACCGCAGCAGGCAATCAAGCAGCCGCCGCAGCTGAGTTTAAACCCTACGGGGTCACTACGGGCTTTGGTACTAGCTACTTTGATCCTAAGACTCAACAGGCTGGCTACCAGCTAGACCCTGTACTGGAGGCCTTCCGTAACTCCATGTACGCGGGTGCTGGTGAGTTTATGGGCCAAGTTCAATCAGACCCTCAGGAAGCTGCTCAGAACTACTATAACCAACAACAAGCGTTGATGGCAGGTGGTCGTGGTGCAGAAGACATAGCCCTTCGACAACAACAGCTAAACAGTGGTCGTATTGGTCTAGGCTTGTCAGGCGCGGCTATGGGTGCTGGCGCTGGTACAGGGTATGTTAACCCACAACAGTACCAACAACAGCTTGCCCGTTCTCAACAGGATCAGCAATTGGCTGCTCAGTCACAACAACTGGCTCAGGCAGACATTGATAAGGCCATTTCACGGGCTACAGGTCTATTTCAGGCTGGTTCTGGTATTGAAGAGATGGGTATGCGTCCGTTGACCATTGGTGCTGACATTGGTTCTCGTCAGGCAGTCTCTGGTGGTAACCAAGCCCAAGCGTTGCTTGCTGGAGGCCAAGGGGCTGCTCAGGCTAACCTTGCTGGAGGTATTAACCAAGCTAACATGTTTGGTAACCTTGGAAAGTCTTTGGTTGGCCTAGAGAAGGGCAAGAACATTTTTGGTTTTTAAGGAGTAGACATGGCTGAAAGTATTTACAAAATGTTTGATTATCAAAGCCCACAGGTAATTAAACGAAATTATTTAGATAGTATTCTTCCTCGTTCTACTGGTGGTGATCTTTATAGTCAACTAGCTCAAGCAGGTAACACCACGGGCGGTCTCTTAGGCTACGCCTTAGGTGGCCTAGCGGGTTATAAGCCTGCTGGTATGCAAAAGGCAGAGACCATGGATCAGATCATGGCTGAAGCATCTAAGGGTGCTAACCCTCTGGCACAGGCTATAAAGGCCTATGAGCTATTCTCAGCCAACGGTATGGGTCGTGAGGCTCAGGTTGCCATGGAGCGTGTAGATGAGCTGAAGAAGGCACGGGAGGCTCAGGGCTTTAATCAGATGATGGCTAGTGGGCCAGAGCTTCAGACCCCTCAGGACTACATTAACGCTTCTAAAGCTGCTTTTGCTGCTGGTGACAGGCAAGCTGGCATGGCTATGCGTAACCAAGCCATGGCTCTAGTTAAAGAACAGAAAGCAGAAGAACAGCGACTAACGGGCCTTGAATCCCGCACAGGGGCTGTTCAGCGGTTATCCCCAGAGATGGATCCAGAGCTTGCCGCAGGTATTGCTTCAGACACTACTTTGTTTGGAGAGTTTGCTAAGGCACAGTTTAAGGTAAAAGATACAAAGAACAACGTTGCCTTTAAGACAGTAGATGGCAACGTAGAGGCTGTTGTAACTGACCCTGCGGGTAATATTGTTAGCCGTGAAGTATTAGGTGCAGCGCCTTCCACAGCCCCTAGGGTATCAGTCAACGTAGACCAAAGAGGCCTAAGTGAGTACGCAAAGATTGTTGGCTCTGAAGTAGCTAAGAAAGACGTAAATATTGTTACTGTTGCTGAAACAGCGGCAGAGAGTATGCCTAAGATTCAAGACACTCTAGCTGTTCTACGAAAAGAAAAGGATGGCCCAATTACAGGTGTTGGTGCTGAGATTCTATTAAACTTTGAGCGTGTAAAAGCCAAGCTCTTGAAAGATAAAGGTTCTATAGAGAAAGTAAAAAATACCGAGCTTTTGGATGCTTTCTTAGGTTCTGAGGTCTTCCCAATGATCACTGCGTTAGGTATTGGTGCCCGTGGTTTGGATACTCCAGCTGAACGAGAGTTCTTACGGGGTGTCTTTACAGGTACAATAGCTATGAGCAATGAGACCTTGATTGAGATGACTGAAATACGGCAGCGTATTGCCCAACGTGCTGTGGATAAATACAACAAAAAACTGTCAGAGGGTTATTTTAAGAATTATGAAAAAGCCCAAGGACGCGAGATGGCACCAATAACTTTTGGGTCAGCTACTACTTCTAACTGGGATTAAATATGGCAAGAAAAATCACAGTCACGTTCAACGATGGTTCTTCTCATGTGTACGAGAATGTACCAGAGAATGTAACACCTGCTCAGGTTGAACAAAAGGCTACACAACAGTTTGGTAAGCAGGTTGTAAACATTGATGGCGGCAGGGCAACTAAGACCCCTCAGGCGGCTCCTACGGCTCCAGAGGAGGACGCTATCACCTCAGGCTACGCTATGGGGCTTAAGGATCCAATTACCGCTGGTGCTCAGATGCTCCCTAGGGGTCTGGAGATGCTTACGTCTATGGGCGGTAACTACCCTAACGTGGTCAGTAAGTTCTTTGGCTCAGAGGCAGCTAGGGTTGACCAGATGGCTCAACAAGAGGAACAACAATACCAAGCAGCTAGAGCAGCCCAAGGACGTGAGGGCTTTGATGCTCAACGTATGGCAGGTAATATTGTTAATCCAGCTAACTTGGCTGCTGGTATGCGTGGTGCTCAACTGTTTACTAAGGCACCTGCGGCCCAAGCAGCAGCCACAGGAGCATTTGCAGGAGCAATGCAACCAGTTACAGACACCTCTGAGGAATCCTTTGGTGAACAGAAGGCTATGCAGGCTGGAACCGGAGCTGTCCTAGGGCCTGCGGGTAGTCTTGTAGCTACAGGGGCTGGTCGGGTATTAAGCCCATTGGTTTCTCAGGCAGAGAAGACCATGCGCGCTTTGAACGTCCCAATGACTCCCGGTCAAATGATGGGTCGCCAAGGAAAGAACATAGAGGACTTTGCTCAGAACTTGCCTTTAGTTGGTTCTTTTATTAGCAACGCTAGAGAGCGACAACTCTTTCAGTTTAACCAAGGTATCCTTAATAACACACTTCGTAAAGTACAAGAGAAGCTACCAGAAGATGTGATTGGTCGTGACGCTGTTGCGTATGTACAACGCATTGTAGGCAATAAGTATGATAAAGTCCTTGAAAATGTTTCAATGACGTATGACAAAGGTTTATCTGGTCGTATTGGTGACGTTATCTCTAAGTCAAGGCTCACAGGCGCAGCAGATAAACAGAAACTGAATGATGAACTAAACAAGGTAATCTATTCTCAGGTTCCTGTAGATGATAGCATAAGAGGGACTGTTGACGGGACTTTGTTTAAAAAGATTGAAGCTTCTCTTAACGAGAGAATATCACGTTATAGAAAGAGCACAGCAACTAGCGATCTAGACATAGCAGACTCCCTACAAGATGCCTTGAAAATCTGGCGTGATGAACTAAGCTCACAGAATCCTAAGTATGCTCAGGAACTAAAGCGTATCAATGCCGCGTATGGTGACCTTACTGTGGTCGAGACAGCAGCTGCCGCAGGTAACGCTACTAATGGTGTGTTTACACCTAAGAACTATCAGTCAGCTGTACGACAGAGGGACCAGTCTCGCCGTAAGCGCTCCTTTGCCTCAGGGCAGGCCAGAGGTCAGCAGGTTAGTGATGCCGCTGTAGATACATTGGGTCCTGAGGGACAGTCAATCATGGGAGGTCGTGTGGTTGCTCAGGCCGCAGGTATCTATGGTGCCGCTACGAACCCTTATGTTGCTATTGCATCTGTTCCAGCTGTTGCTGCTTTGTACTCTAAAACAGGACTCAAGACACTTGAGATGCTTTCTACCAAGCGTCCTGAGATTGTCCGTAGGATAGGGGAAGTCTTTAAAAAACGTGCTCCTCGTGAAGGCAGTATCACAGCCGCAGAGGTTATGAAGGAGTACCAGAGACAATCAAGCATGGAAGGGGCGCAGTAATGGCTACAGGACTAGAGAATCCTTTTCTTAAAAGCATTGGTCTTTCAGATACCTTTGAGAGTCTTAGAGATAGGTTTACTAATACCGAAGCAGTTGATGCCGCAGATCGTGGAGAATACTTACGCGCTCTTGGGAGAGCCGGGGGTGACATTTTAGGAGCTGTTGGGGACGTTGTTGCTGCGCCTGTCAATATGGTGTTTGAAATGACAGGTATCAATGACGGTATCAAAGCCCTTGTTCAAAAGGGATTAGATACTGAGACAGGTCAGGAGCTTCTTACTCTTGCAGAAGAGAACCCAAAGTATGCTAAGGATATTACCAACCTTCTTGACATTGTATCAGTAGTTCCAGCGTCTAAGCTAACAAAAGAAATTATTAACGATGTCTTCCACAACATGAAGACAAAAGTCGAAGGTGGTTTTGTTGGCGATGCTGTGCAAAAAGCACGTACCAAACTAGCGGAGAGTCAAGGAAAGGATGCTCCAGAGAAGCCAAACTTTTACAACAGCCCTCAAGCTCCTCTCGTTGCCGGAGAAGCTTTAAACAGTCTTATAAGCTCTGTTAATGACCGTTTTAATCCTTTTCAACGTGCTACCACAAGGGCTAGTGGCATCCCTACAGGTAAACGTAAAGAAATTGAAAGTATTCTGAATAGAGGTGAAACAAACAACGCTATTGCCGAAGCAGCCACTGCTCGTATGATGCAGGGGCAGCGTTATGGTGAAGTGCCTGCTATGTTTGGAAAAGGTTCTCCACTTGAGCGTTATACCTATGCGGCTACGGATATACCTTCTACTGATCTAAACAGAATTGCGGAAGTTATCGGTGGGCGGGACATTCCTGATTCGGTTGTTTCTAGACAGCTCAACGATTTTAATCAAAGTCAGCTACTTCCCGAGAAGTCGATTACAGGGTTTTTAGCAGGAATGTTTAACAAACCTTCTCAGGGTACTATGGTTGACGTTTACAATCCGAACACTCGAAACGTAGGTTCAGAATACGCTAACCAACCTATGAATCAGGCGCCCGGAGCTGCGCTGCACAAGATGTTTAAAGAAGACCGTATCAGTAAGTTGCCTGAAGGAACAAGCCCGTTTGAACTTATGAAGGCCGCTAAAACGGCTGACTACTTAAACGGACAACAGGGTGTTGTTGAACGTGTTCGTAAAGGTCCTAGATTGAACATCGGTGGTAAAGTAGAGGCTGCTACTTATATTCTCAAGGCTTTGGATAAACAAAAACAAGGTAAGAAACTTACTGAGAAAGAAACTAAGGCTTTAAGTGAATATGAGAAAACGAAGTTAAATGCGGCAGATGAGCTTGGTTTTCAACATGGGGCTTCTTCTCACGTAAGCGCTCTAAAGGAAATTGGGGGCACACGGGACGTGTCTTCTTTACAGGGAATGGATAGATTGTTTTCTAGCATGTCTGATAAGAACGACATCTTTGGTTTAAACTTCCTGAACCCAAAGCAGGATAGAGCCTCTATTTTCCCCATTCAACAGCGGAACTTGGGTGATTCTAGAGCAACCACAGATGCACGACTAGAGCGTTTTCTAACCAAAGACGATGTTGATAGTTTTGCAAAGACAGCAGACATTGAGAAGCTTTCAGGTGTTCCTAAGAAAAAGGGGGAGAAGGCTACTAACTACCAGTTAAGAGCTATCGCTGAGATGCGTAAGAACCCTGAGCTAAGAGACTATGCAGAAGTCTTACAGAACGCTCTGTTGACTGCTTATGTCGGGTCTAGTAACACACAGATGGAAGAATAAAAAAAGGGGCCAAGGATTATCCAAGGCCCCTTTAGTTTATCTAAGCTACTTAGATCTCACAGGCTCCTGCGGTACACGCTAGGGTCTGTGCTCCCTCTACATTGTCATCCATCTCAATGAAGTCATTCCAGTTGACCTCAGGAGGCATACCAGCCAGCAATTGGTTGTAGGTCTCTTCATTGATCTCCTCGTAGGGAGCCTGACGGTAACTACCACCGTCCCATGGCAAGAAGCTAATGCCACTGATCTCATCAAAGTGTTTCCACACCCAAGCACCAACAGCAGGCCAGTCCTCTTCCTTAACGTAGACCGTCACAGAGGGCTTATGCTCACACCAGTGACGCTGATAGGCCAACCACAAGCGCAGGTGCGTAAAGCTGTCTAGATCGTCACGTAGCACACAACCCTCTGGTGCCTTCATAGGAAAGCTAAAGATCGTTGTGTCGTTGGGCTTCATTACATCCGCTTCGTTGGGGATTCCTTTTTCTTGAAGAAACGTTGTAATGGGGTCTTTATTATCATTACGAACTCGTCGAATATAATATTGACTATGGCGAGCATGAATACCACTGGCACTATCGACCAGCTGACTAACAGTACCACTAGGCTTAACGCATGTGATAGAAGCAGACGCAGGGATAGATAAAGCACTAGCAAACTCCTTATTGGTGGTAACGGCTAACATACGCATGGCCCCTAGGCGCTCCTCTAGGCCTTCGTCATCGACATTGTTCAGCAGAGGACAGTCCAAGATACCAGTAATAGACACACCCAACAGGCGCTCTTCTTCGGTGTTCTTCTTCCAGATGCTACGCAGGTATGGGAAGTCGGTCATAGTAGACTGGAATGTCCCTAGGATTGTCGCTAGTTCCACCTTACGTGACAGGGTAGCCTCTGTATCTGTATCTCGTGCCACAACCTCTGTCAGGTTACAGAACTGATATGGACGCAGGATGATCTCAGAGCAAGGGTTAGTACCAAACTCGTAGCTAGAGTCTCTACGGCCCAACTTCTCCACAGTGTACTTAGCGGCAGCTCTAGAGAAGATACCACGCTCACCACTGTGTGACTGGTACAAAGACAACCACTCGGTCATGAACTCGCCCACAGTAGGCTTCTCGTTGTAGCTTGCACTATTGTTTGCCAGAGCACGTTGACCATCACGTTCCCACCAGCTACCTGCTTTAGCATGACGCATACGGTCATCGGTCAGGTCAGACAGGCTGATCATGGCAGAACGGCGTACACCACCCACGACAACTACCTCACCGACCTTACACATGATGTCATGGCACTCAAGGCTGGTCAGCTTACGGCCTGCGGCACCTTTGAACTTACCAACGACAAAGTTAAACAGATCAACCAAGGGCTGTGGGCCTGACGCACGACCACCAAAGGTCTTCAGCCGAGCACCTGCTGGACGTACCTTGGACACATCCCATGTGGCAATCTCACCAGAGTACAGCAGGGCAATCAGCTGACGCAGGCTCTTGGCCCAACCAGCTTTACTGTCGCGTACCACGATGTTAGTGTGGCTATTAAACAACAGTGCTGGTACCTCAGGCAGTTTGTTTATGTACTTGCTTTCGACACTAAAGCCTACACCAGTACCACACAGGAGGATGTACATGGCCTCGTCGAAGGACTTAACGTCATCCACGGGCAGGTAGCTACAGTTGTAGCCTGCTGTGTTGTCTCGGTCTAGAGCCTCACCAGCGGTCATTACAGCCCTCATAGAAGGCATAACTTCACGGTTCAGGATGGCAGTGTGTAGTTCGTCATACAGGTCCTCAGGCATGATGTAGTTCTGCTTGGAGGACAGCTGCTTGTCGATGAACTCCATGTAGCGGTCTACGGTCTCAGGCCAGTGCTCACGACGCTGCTTGTCATCCAGAAAGCGGCTGTATCGGCTCTTGGCAATAAATGTTTCGTATGTATTCATTCTTCTGTCTTTTCCTTATCTTGTTTCTTTTTCCAACGTAAGCACCAGCTCATTAAGCGTCGGAGCTGTTCAGTGTCTTCTTCATCCATTTTGATTGTTCCTCTAGACCCTTCAAAGCTCCAGTTAAGACCTTTGTCTGAGTCGAGATAAGCTCCTGAATTGATGATTCCATACGCTTCTGCAAATCTAATGGCTGACTTTGACTTGAAGATAGCGAGTATAGTTTTTCTAACGATTTGGTCTGGAGATCGCTGTATTGTTTTACTGCTGCTACAGTACTCTCTCCAATCGTTTTCAATCCATCCATTGCCTCTTTTAGCCCAAAATTGTTTTCTACCGACATAGTATTCTCCATTTTCTAATTCAATTAAATAAATAAAACCTAGGAAGTCTTCAACACGTGAAACGTAGTTCGTTATCCCTGTACCATTTTTCCACCGTAGGTTAATCTTCTTCATCTTGCTTAAACTCCTCCTCAAAGAAGTCTGCCATCTCTTGAATCTGGTCCGTTAAAGCCTCGACCAGTTCTTCTGTAGTCACCTTAAGAACATCAACCAGAAGGTCAGGGTCATAAGTCTCTACGATCTTTTCTTTTAGTTCTTCTATGGTAAACATCAGTTTGGTAACTCCCCGCCTACCTCAAAGTCCTCCAGATCAACATCGTCATCTACATCAAGATCATCCTCATTGACCACAGTCCTATCAAGAGCTGCCATGAACTCCTCTAGGTCAGCCTCTAGGTCATCAAGACTGAGTGCCCTTGGGAAGGCAGGGGTTGCCCCCATGAGTGCTAAGTCACCTTCCTCATCGTAGACTGCTTCCCTAAAGGTCATGTGACCGTTGCTTTGCTTGTAGACAACCAGTTTGTTTAAAATCGCTCTAGTCATCGTGTGATCTCCTGTACTTTGGGTTCGTTAGCTACCTTTACCAAATGCTTTGGTCCATTGTAATACAAGAAAGTTCTTAACCCGGGCCAGCAAGACTTTTTGTATTGACAGTAAGAGCATTCCATAGAAAGCTTTTCGTTCCCAGACTTCCCGTCCTCTACAGAATCGTAACACAAGTCTGGTGCAGTATCCGATTCCACCGCCTTTTTTAGATTTATGATTTTCTCTTCAATGTCTTCCTTCAGTTTAGGATGATCAGTTGTTTCGAGGTCATACTCTAGCCAAGTTAGGTGTCCATTCTGCTTGTCCATGGCAAGCCAAGCAATCTTTGTGTCCCCTTCGGACTTTGCATAGGCCTTGAGCTGGTCTATGTATCCAAAGGCATCGTTGTCCACCAGTGAACCATCTTTGAACTTCTTAAAGCTATAAGAGCTTGTACTCTTAACGTCCATCAAAGTACCATCAATACGTCCATCCATGTGTCCAATGACACCAGCGACCTCACAGCGTTTCTGCTCATCGGTCACCTTGTGCCCTGAAGCCTTCACAAGGAACAACAGCATCTCTTCAATGATGTGTCCATACATGAACTTCAGTAGCGTGTTGGGCGTCATCTTCTCTGATTCTGTCCCCCTCATGAGGTTCCAAAGGTACAGAGGCGTCTTGCCCACATTAGAGAGTCTAATGGTCCTACGGTCTGGTTTCCAGTCACTTAGTTGACGCTTCATGATCTTCTTCATAGACTCCCCGAACTCGTGGATTAAGAAGTCTATGTTGACATCCTTAGAGACCTTCTTGTTCTCTAGTAAGTCATAAATATCTTTGATTAGTGTGTCTGTTCCCATGATTCTCCAATTTTAAAGTCACCGTCCAGAGGACATCTTAAGTTAAGCTTTACGCCTGCCGCTTTTATACACTCTACAGCTAACCACCCGAACGTCTGTGCTTGATCTTCTCGGACTTCTGCTTGTATCTCATCGTGGATGTTGCCAACGAATTTATACTGTATATTATATATTTTAGCATACTCTGCTAGGATTGTCAATGCCTTTTTCATTACAATCGCACCAGCAGACTGCAACAAAGTGTTTAAGGCCGCGTGGGGCGATCTGATCCAGAGTTTTCTTCCGTCCAGCCCTGTGAGATAACCTCGGTTAGCAGCTGTTCCAACTCTGTCTCGTAGGTTTGCAAGAGCTGGTGTGTTTGTAAGAAATTTCTCCTTAAGTCTTCTACCATCTCTTGCTGATCCTCCGGTGATAGTACCAATTTTTGCGTCTCCGGCGCCATAAAGAAATGCGTATATGAAAGTCTTAGCTTGATCTCTTGTTGCAAGTCCCGCAGCTGTTTGGTTCGCTGTGTGAATGTCACCATGTAATATTTCCTTTGTGTATCCAACATCGTCCATGTAGTGGGCCAACATACGTAACTCAAGACCTGAGGCATCACAGCCAACAAGCTTGTAACCTTTAGGCACAATCCAACAAGCACGACACTCTTTGCCATAAGGACTATAACCAGCAGGCACCTGAGCCATATTAGGGCTACTGTGCGTCATACGTCCTGTGACTGCACCGATAGCATTAACATAACCGTGTACACGCCCATCGTCCTCTACAGCATCTACCCATGATTCCACCTGTGCAATACGCTTCTGGACCAAGAGGTACTCGCCAATCAGCTGGGCCTCTGGTATGTCCTTCACGTTGCTCAGTACCTTCTCATCCACAATCGGCTGACCGTGCTCAGTAAAGTCCTTAGGTTTCCATCCGAACCATTGGAGATACTTACCGATCTGCTGCCTAGACCCTAGATTGAAGTCAGGGTAATCAAGACGGCTAAAAGACCCGCCCACGAGATTACAACTATCCCCAAGAAACTTAAGACCCACGTTAGACAGGCTACCATCTTTCTTGTATTTGGGTACGATTTCTTTGATAAAAACAGGTAACGGTTTGAAGGTATCCCTGACTCTATTTTCAAGTTCAAGTTTTTTGTCATACAGTGTTCCCAATAAATCTATAGCTTGCTTCTGATCTAATAACCAACCATTGTTGATCTGTTGTGCGATCACCTTCTGCACATCGTGCTCAAGGTCAATGCTCTCGTTCCCAAAGGGTGCCAGCTTTGCCGTCAGCCTGTTGTAGACCGCATACGTAACTTCTACGTCCTGCACACAATAGTCAACCATCTCGTCCGTCAGCTTGCTCCAGTCATCGTAGTCCCCTTTGTGGAGATTCAGTCGTATTCCCCACTCTCTGAGGCTGTGTCCACCTTCCAAAGAAGGGTTGCATAGTCGCGAGAGAACCAGAGTGTCTGTAAGTCGTACAGAGGCACTATCAAATCCCAAGAGTCTGTCGAGTACAGGTACATCGAAGGCAATAATGTTGTGCCCGATAATGTGTGTAACACCGCCCAAGAACTCTTTGAGGGTTTCATGTGTCGGGTTCCTCAAAGTCAAAACTTCTTTGGTATCCAGATCCTTGGTCACCACTACCCAAACCTTGCTCGGTTTCAGACCGTTCGTCTCGATGTCCAATATCACTTTTCTCATTCTTCATCCTAATATGCTCCAATCTATGACAGTTAGCGCAAAGGACCATGCACTGCTCGGCTTCTGCGACTACTTCGGGCTTAGGTCCTGCGTTACCTCTCCAAGCTTTGTACTCTAACGCCATCGTCTTTATAATCCCTATCGGGTGATGGAAGTCTAGCACTGCCTGCGGGTATTTTCTATTACAGTCCGTGCATTTGAGCTTCACTTTGCCCCAAAGGTATGCACCCCTGTTTCGATTACCAGTCTTATCCCAAGCCCTAGTCTCAGAACTCATCTTCTCCTGAAGCCGCTTTCAGCTCTGGTGATACTCCAGCCTCTAACCGTCCTGTTACCTGATTATAGTATAACCAACCTGCTGGCCCTGTCTGTCCAGTCCTACGGCACTTCACAAGCTGCACGAAGGTACTGTTCTTTGCGTAATCTCCCTCTGCCATCTTATCACGGCTCAAGAGAATCGTGTTGAAGGCGATCTGGTTGATACTACCTGACCCCTTTAGGTCATACTCAGACACGTTGTGGGGCTGTGTAGCGCTAGGCTTACGCATATGAGACACCACAAGGATAGCCACATTGGTCTCTTTAGCCAGCTTCAGCAGTCGATCCATGAAGTCATCAATCACATCGTTGCCGTTGTTGGAGACACCTGCCTGTAACGGGTCGATAATCAAGATACGACAACCGTTACCTTTGACCATGCTCCGCAACTTCAAGAAAATCTCATCTGGGTCTCCGGCACCGAAGTGATCATACAGGAAGATGCGACCGTCTGTGATGATGTCGGACTTGTACTTCTCAAGATCATGGTCCTCCATGTTTTCGAGAGAGAAGTTCATGTTGTTGTGTATTGTCAACAGGTTCTGAACTGCTTCGCCGGGGTCAGCCTCTAGGAATGCACAGCCAATATTTAGGTCTGTGTTCTTCCAAAGATGGTAGACAATCTCGTTAACCATGGTGGTCTTACCAACACTTGTCAACGCACCGAGCACAGTGATCTCACCAGCTACAATACCGCCATTCATCATCTGGTTCAGCTGCCCAAAGGACTCAGGGAACGGAATGATCTTCTCTTTGCCTCGGCGCAGGAAGTCTTCCCATGCGTCAGCCAGTGTGATAACACCAGTGATGATGTAAGACTTGGCGTTCCACCACTCCTGCATGAATGCCTTGGCCTTACCATGCTTCAGGTAGTCACTGGCATCCTTGAACTCTTCAAAGTTGACGATCTTGGCCTTGTTGGGCGACAGGATCTGGGCGCACTCCTCTGCGGCGATTCTTCCAGCTTCATCCGCATCAAATGCAATGATTACGTTCTCAAAGCCTTCCAGCCATTCCAGATTGCGTTGGAAATCCTTTTTAGCGCCAGCCGCACCCTTAGAGACGCTAACCACAGGCCAGCGCGAACCGAGTAGCTCATACCCCGCAAGCGCGTCAAGCTCACCTTCAACCACTGTGACATATTTACCCTCATTATTAAAAAGTTGTTGACCAAATAAAGTGTTAGCCTTCATGTCGCCACTGGTTGTGAACCGTTTGTCACGAACCACACGGACCTTTTGACCACACTGTGTACCCTTGTTGTCGTAGTACGGGTAGTACTGCTTCATAGCGTCTGCGCTACCGACCTTGAACTCAGTGGTGACGCCGTACTTCTTGGCGGTCTCCAGAGAGATCTTGCGGTCTGTGATAGCCGCTACTACTCCTAACTGCTCGAAGGTTCGAGACGTAGGAAAATCCATTACTTGTGCTTCTTCCCCTGAAGGAAAATAACTATTACACCCAAAACAATAGCCGTGCCCATCATCATACCTCGCGAGATTATCTTTTGAGTCACACTTAGGACATGGCTCATGTTTTACAAAATTAGCTTCAGTTTTATGCTTTTGCATTCTTTTACCTTAAGTTGGGGCCGAAGCCCCGTTGTCTTAAAATTCCTCAGAAGTCTCCGCTTTCTCAGCAAACTCAATGACCTTGACTGCTGACAGGTATGTGGACACACCATGTACAGGGTGAGGGCGACCTTCTGCCCACTTCAGTCGTACCTTGGAACCGTAGCGCAGGTCTGCTGTGTCGATCTCGTTGCCCTCAGGGTCATACACAGGTACTTGGTACTTGGTGGAGAACTTGCGTTGGGCCTTGCCTTGGTACTCCTTGAGCTTGATGCCCATGTTCTCTAGCGCTGTGGCTTCGTCCTCATCCATGGTTAGGGTGATGGAGTACTTGCCTGTGTCCTGACCGTTGTACTTGTCGGTCTCTAATAAGTTGACGAAAGCGGCTGTGCCGTTAGTGTAGTTAGAATTTGCCATGATTACCTCCTGTAAGATCGTGGACTTGGTTGAAAAAGAAACAGTACTTAGGATTTGGGGGTCTTTGAAGAGACATCATCGTCAAGTTCTTGATAGACCTCCACCTTAAGGGAACTCTTAAGTTTACTCCTTTTGTACTCTTTCTTAGGGGAAACATAGGGTTTACTCCTATGGAGTAGATCCATGTATTTCTTTATGTAGTTTCTTTCCTTAGGTTTATTATTCATAATGATTATCCCTTTAGCTACCTTATGTATTTATTGTATCATGGTTTTTCCTCCTTGTCAACATCTTCTTCGTTATCACCTTCAAAAGAGTCGAAAACATAAGGTAGGCAGTCGAAACACATATCCATGTAGTCGCCTTGCAGGTTCTTGAACGTCGATTCTTTGTCACTCAGTGCTTTGTTGCAAGCCACACATCTCATAAAGTCCTCCTAAAAGGCCTCAGAACGGCCTCTGTTGCGTTTTTAGGCGTCTACCTATACCTAGGTATACCTAAGTGGTCTGTTTTGATTCTCTGTCTTGTTTTATCGTCTTGTATGCCTCCACTAATTCAGTCAGTTGATCGGTTGTCAGTTGTGCGGCAGGCCATATCTTGTACATGGCAATCAGGTGATAGGCCTGTGTCAGTGACATCTTCTTCATGTGTTCTTTCAAAATAATGCCTCCTCTGTATCGTCAACAAGAATATAATGCCTTAGTTTAGCCGCCGCCTCTTGAATCTCTCTGGGTTTTACACCAAAAGGATTAAAGCAGACGCCAGTTATACTACTATAGCCGTACTTCTCTAGGTTCATTGGTTATCCATTTCGTAGTCTAGAAAGTCCTCCTGTGCGAATGCCGCCATGTCAGAAAAGGTCTCGAAGTGGGTTTCATGACAGCACATAAATGTTGTTTTTTCACCACCACAGTAACAGCAGTACTCCGTGGTGTCCTTCATTAGTTCCTGACGTAATTCTTCTCTAGTCATTGGCTCTTCTCCAGTTCGTTTACCACCAGTTGTGCATAGCCTGCTATGTCACGCCATGAGTCTACGTAGAACGGATCACCGTTGCAAATACGAGACACTTTATTGCAGATCATCTCCAGAGACTCCTGCTGATGAGGCTCCATGTGCACCCAGCTTGGCGACACCTGTAGTGCCTCCTTAAGTGCCTGTGATAACTGAGCGACCATATGGTACTCACCGTAGCGTCTCCCACGGGCCTCAAGGACCTCATGAATGTCGTTGCCTGTAATCTCCATCTCTGCTGTCACTTGGTTTTTCATCGTGCCCATATAGTGTTTCTCCATTGCTATGTCGTATTTGTTTACTGCTTCACGTTCTGCTTCCTGCTTAGTGAGACCCACACCTACGTGGCCCTCAAAGTGGCAGTACCAACCGTTGGGTCCAATAAACGGCTCAAAGATCTTCTCCATTCTCACTCTCCTTCCATTTCTGTGCAGTTTCGCACACTCCAAACCCTGTGTCTAGCACTAGGCAACCCCTGAAGTTCTGGGTTACTGTGCCTTCTCCGTAGGGGTAGGTCTCTTCTTCGATGTACTTGTGCATACAGTCCATGCAAGGACCGCCGTCTTCGTACACCATCTCAACAAATTTGTAATCGTTCATAGTAGTGATGGGATGTTTTTAGGACAATGGAGTAACGAAAAGCCAATGATGTACCACGCTCCAAAAGCGGCACCTACAAAGGCACCGAACAAAGTGATCATGGTGACTGCGGCCCATTCTATTACTGTCATGAGGTTTCTCCAAAGATTGCGGGTGAGACTGATTGTAACACGGTCAGACACTGGTTTGCAAGGTCCCTGTGCTCCTTCTGAGTCTCAGGGCCTGTACGTACCTCAATGAAGTGTAACCATGAGCGCACAGTGCCCGCCATGTACAGCCGAGACTGTGTGAGACCTTCAGGCAGTAGCTTACGTGCAACCTCCTTGGCTATCCCTCGGTCCAGTGCCTGCTTGTACAGAAACTCTGATTCCCCTGCCATCCGTAGCTGTACGCTCTTCCACCACTGGTCCAAGTACTCATCATCAACCTCAATACTGGCCTGTCGATTCTTGTAGTCCTGTAGCCGTGGTGCTGTAGGTTCCTCGAACCCTAGGTTCTCAGCGTACCGTTGGCTAAACTCTTGGAAACTGAAGGACCTGTGCCTGAGCACCTGACGTGCAATGTCCCTCGTTGTGTTGATCTCCATGCACACAGAGGCCATCTCGAAGGGCGACCAGTGCTTATGGTCTCTCAGGTACTTAAGAAGCCGTAAGGCCGTCTTAACGTTGTTCTGGTTGTCAGGGTTTGACACACGGGCACAGTAGGCAATTACGTCCTCTGCATCTGGTGTGGCCCAGACTAGACTAGCTGTGCTCATTGATCTTCTCCTGTTTTATGTACTCTACTGCCTCTTCCTTGGTGTCAAAGCCTTGGTTTTCACCATCAGCGTCGATGTACTCTGCGCTGTGACACAGGCTAAAAATAGCCCATACATCCTCGCACACCTGCTCTGGACACCAGTCTTTTATGTGGCTACGAATTTCCCTAGCTGTCAGCTTGACGTCTTTGTCAGGGACGCCCAACAAACGGCCTATCTCATTCTCATGGTGTTCGTCTAACAGTTCCTCAACTTGATCATACAACTTGTTCATGTTCTTCCTCCGTTATTAACCCCTGCTCCAAGGCACTGTCAAGGCGGCTGTAGGACAGAAAGCCCACCAGTGTGTCGTGGTCTATGTTCTCTAACATATCGAACAGTGACGTTACATCACCGTCCTTTATGTCCTGCTGTATCTGGTCCAATACGACCCCCAGTAGTTTGTCGCTATGCATTGTCCTTCTCCTCTTGTTGATAATCATCGTATGCCAACCATGTTGACTTCCACTCCTCAGGCGTGATGCCGTTCATGATGAACTCGCGTTCGTCCTCGTTCAGCATACAGAACACATCCTGTATCAGGCGGTTTTCGTTCTTCCACTGGTTGTACAGGTAGCCGTAGGCCTGCTCAGTCAGTGGTATGGTCATGACGTGTGGCATACCCGTCAGCTTGGATATTTTGAATAGTTCCATGGTGTGTGCTCCTTTAAAACCAAATAAAAAACAGTACACATACAGCGATAATGTACCCGTAAAAAACAGTCACAGGGTTGATCATAGGGGCCTACTTTCCTTTGTTGCGCTTGCGATAAGAGACAGACTCTAGGTAGTCGGCGAACAACGCACCTAGGGCGAAAAAGATGGCGACACCAGAGGCTACCATCAGGGCCTTCATGAGTAGTTCAAAAGTCATTTTGTTACCTTCCTTGGTTTGCACCTTACGATGCGAAAAATTCCACTAGGGATCATCTCCCCGTGCTCGAAAAACATACTGTCCAAGTGCCTCTCTAGGCCGACCGTGGCGGTCTCCAGTGAGGGATAGTTCTCAGGGTGCAGACGATGCCACCCCGCACTTGTACGTGTTGATATGTAGTAGGTGCGTGGTGATTCTATCATGCTGTTATGGCCTCCTTCAGTGCCTCTACGTCAGCAGTGACCTGCTCTAGTACCTTCGCACGGGAACCTTTGTACCCCATGTCCTTGAGTATAGCGTAGCACGTACGGCCTCTGGTCATGCGTAGGCCCCTGATCTCGGTACGAAGGCCTGTGCGTAGGGTTGCGAGACGGAAAGCATTGATCTGCTCGGGTGTGTCTAAAATTGTCATGATGATTATTCCTTTACTTCTTGAACCTTGATTATATGATACCTGCGGCCTTTGTGCCAGTCCCTCACCTCACCGTCTACCAGTGCAAACACATGACCCCTGCTGAACGCTAGATAGCGGCCTGCGGGGAACTGTTCTGCTATGGTTCTAGGCGTGTACTTGGACCCGTTGGCCTGCTTTGGCCTGATCACAGGACCTAAGGTAAACCCAAGGTGCTCCGTGGCCTTCTTGATATGCTCAGGGAAGACCCCCTGCCTGTTCTTCCTGCCTGCCATCTTCAATGCGACATGGGACAGGTGGTAGTCAATACGGCAGGCCATGGCAAGCGCGAGCACCGAACAGTCGTTTGCCTCGTTCATCTCCATGCGGGTCATGATGGCGTGTTCTAAGGGGGTCATTGGTCCCCCCGTGTGAATTTAAAATCAGGATGGTGGCCTGCAAGACCCTGTTGCTGTTCGCACAGGAACCTATAGAATCGGTCTAGCTCTTCACTGGTCAGGCCTCGCTCATGCTTAATCACGGCCTCGGAGGCCACATTCTCGAGTGCAGTCATGCACATCTCAATCAGTGCTCTGGTTTCATTTTTGGTCATGGTTCATTCTCCTTGTGCATAGTCACGCAGGGTTTGCCAGTAGGCCGTGGGACCCTGTGGGTATCGCTTGGCGTTCTCATGCCACCCAACGACAACAATGAGGGTCCTAGATTTCTTACAGCCTAGGTAGCGCCCAAGGGGGCCGCCTTCGCCTGCTGTGACCCACTGGCCTATTTGAAGCCTTCGAAGGCCACGGGTCCCTAGGCCTTGAATGTTGATCGGTTTGGTGTACTTCATGCTGTGCGCTCCTTAGTGCATAGGGTAAACGATAACCTGTACGTTTTTATCCGCACAGGCAGTGCAGGCACCACATTTTGCATTGCCTGCGACAGCAGGACACACTTTAGCATTGATACCCTGTGCCTTAAGGTCCCGCATGAAGGTGATGGCCTGTGCGCTATGAGACCTTTTGTTTTTGCCTCGGGCAAGCTTGTCACCCTTCACAGCGCATGAGGCTACATGGCCTGCCTTGATTACATCGGGCAGGTGGTGCAGGTTAGAGGCCACTGAGACCCTAGGCGTGAACCCTGCCACCTTAAGCATATCGGCCTTCGCTATGGTCTCTGTAGGCCAGTGGACCCTGCTGTGGTCCAATGATGCCCCAAGGGTCCGAAGGTGGTTAAAGTCTTGCAGG
>Ga0208160_1000109_pt1 | contig 37210 bp, 22 predicted proteins | sample CB_VirMetaG_FD_184536 | JGI IMG/M metagenome (GOLD analysis project Ga0208160, IMG submission 184536) | Freshwater to marine saline gradient viral communities from Chesapeake Bay - CB_1504_1 Viral MetaG (SPAdes) (version 4) | ecosystem: Environmental > Aquatic > Marine > Coastal | place: USA... | reverse complement strand
CCAACACTGTGCCAGACGCAGAGTTTGTCAAAGTTTTTAGCATGAACCTGCTGTTTAAATTCTTCTATAGTAGGCTTGCGTCCTTTGTTAAGACACATTTTGACGCCTTCTCTGAAACCAGCACGCCAAGCATGTTTAGCATCCCCGTTGGGGTAGGTGGTGCTGTACACATTATTCATTGCTAGGTATTTTTGATCAAAACAAAACTCAACCACAGTTTCGTCAGTGCCATCTGTTGCCTCATGCGTTTTCATGTTGTTAATGAATTCACGTGTCCAGCAACTTAAACCACCATTGCCATACATGAGTCCATTGACCGCATTACGTGCTTTCCAGCGGAACACACAATCCGTATATTCTTGTTTAATATCTAACTGTAAATCAAAAAAATTACTGTCTGGGATATTATCGCCGTCGATTAGGATAAAACGTTCAGTGTTGCTGGCTGCGGCGGCTGCTTTATGCGCCGCATCACTGCCGGCTACGCCATCCACACGTTTAGCCCAGGGTACAATGTTTTGTATTCGTACCCAAAACTCTTCCTTTTGTGGCTCGTCGTAACTTAAATAAATGCAGTCTAAATCCGCAACATCAACCAGCATCTTCCATTTCCCTGAGCAGTTTGCGTCGTTCTGCCCTAAGTTCTGCTTTGTCAAAATCAGTGATGTGTAAATCATTGTTTAAGTTTACAACATCGCAGTTATAACTAAAACTCCAGCGTTCTCCTTTACTGCGGAAAGGACCAACGCTGTGATTAAGCCAGGCTGGAAAACAATAGAGGTCACCTACCCGGGGCTTTACTTTAAACTGTGCTAAACTCATTGCTGCCTGCCGACCATCCCAAAAATTAATAAGGCCGGCACTTGGATCGTGATCTTCTAGTAACCATTCGCGTTCAATGTTTTCAGGTAATCTAAAATAACCTACACCACTGACCTTTCCGGTATGAGTATGCGGTGGATTAAAATCTCCTGCTACACTGATATTTCCCCAAACATCTAGAATACTTACAGTAATATTCATGTTCTGTAATTGTTTTTCTATAATTTCTACGTGCTTAGGTGTCAACACGCCTTTCTTAAAACGCCATTCTACAGTGATGCTGCTAGCATAAAGTTGGCTGGCAATGTCCGCTAAACAGTTTGTTAACAATGATGTTTTGTCTCCCAGCGTAGTTTCAGTTATCTTAAATTCTCGACGCATGTTACCGGCAAGCGCATAACTATTGTCCTCGTCATCGCTTATGTCTATAGAATTGCTGTATTTCTGGAATACTTTCTGCATTTCAGTTATCAATTCATCGTCCATTGCGGTTCTAACAATGTTACAACTGAATGGTCTAATTACTTCATATTTTTCATCTGCAATTACACCAAGTCTATCTTGAACTTCATTCAACATCGTTGATTTCCTTTATGCAAAAAAAAGGATTATTTTCCAGTGTTCGTGCTGGTGTCTTTTTCCAGTATATGTTTTGTGCTGTTTCAATCTTAACGAGTTTTCCATCAATAATTCTATGATCGACACTGCTGGCATTAAAGTTTTTATCAATAATTACGTAAGGCTCAGTCCATGTGGTATCCACAGTAACAGTGTCTGCTCTACTGGTATCAAATTTACCTGTATCTTTATTATACGGCAATCTGCGCTCTACAGCAATTTTTGTTTTTTTAAATGCTGCCAATGCTTGAGCAAGTTCACCAAATTCGTTGTTATAGTCCCAGTCTTCGCTCATATCTTTCAATTAAATCCTCTGTACAAAAATCTTTTTGGTAATAGTGAAATGGATAATGTTGGGCGAATCCACCTAATATTAGATCCATGTCCTTGGTAAGTGTCCAAGGCACAGCATCTCTCCAATCCATGTTAGGATGCCAGCCATTAACCGCCCCCTTCATGTGCGTAAAGGTTGGATAACCTATTTTGGTGGTAAATCCAATATTACTGTTACCGAACTTGCTGATGGTGCTGGCAATACTAAAGATAACATCAGTATCAGGTACACTGTAAACATTACCAGCAAGAACACTAGTTCCAAGGTTATTATAGTTTTTAACAATCCTCTTTGACAGTTTAAAAAACTCCGCACTAGGCCTGGATAAACGAAAATACATAAAACCATTATAAATATCATCCAAGCGATTAACATCAAAAAACTTCCTATATGCTCTGGTGTTACTGGGTCTGCCCTGATAATCTCTTACTATGCCAGTTAACACAACATCTTGATTTCTACATCCGTGCCACCAGTGATCAAGATTGCGAGGGATCAGCACGTCGCTTTCAACCTTGAAAGTTTCTTTGAATGGTGTAAGATCTAGTGCTTGACATTCTAGAGCATAGGGATTGCTAGACTTTGGCACCACCTTAATATAATCAAATACACCACGCTGCTTGTCTGTCAAAGTTTCCGCTGAAGCATCATCAACTACTACAGCAAACTTATTTATAGAGCAGGTTAACTTTATGCTAAGGGCAAGCAAGTATGCTTGATTAACATAGTTAACAGTGTCTGAGTTCTGCGCGAAAGTAAGCCAACCCTGTGGTTCTACTTTTTCTTGATACATAAACTTCCTTCGAGCATTTCTACTATTAGGTCATCACCTTCTTTCCAGCCTGTTATTTCTAACAACTCCGGAGGTAAATTCATTATAACATTATCGGGATCATCCGGGATATCTTCAAAAATATCGTTGGCTTTAAATGTTAGCGTAGTCATATAATGCTCCATATATTTCTGGATCTTGTAAACAGGCTTTGTTCATACAGTGTAGGTTTACAGATTTGAGTTTTACTGCGTTATATTTGTCACCATGTCTATAACGTATCAGTAACTTGTCGCCCTCTACTTTATATATGCTATCCTCAGTGCTCAAACTTGCTAGTGGATGATTAAAGTACGTACCGGCGGCATAGCCATTCATAAGTTGATGCGCGACAGTTAAACTAAAATCATTGCGATATTTTCCCGCCTTAAAACCATATAGTTTAGCATAGTAACGCCAGTTTGACTGTATGTTTTTCATGGTTTCAAATATACGATGCGCCAATTCACATTTACGAAAATAAACCACTGTAGCCCAGAGCATGGGCAATCCAGATCTGGTCATTGTCGCATCATTTTTAAAACTATTGGTTTGTGTTACATCCCACACATTATTATAACAGAGGAATTCGTGATTTCCGGAAAAGTATTGTTTTAAATTATTGTTAAAGGTGAGATAATCTACATCTATCAACAGTGTTTCATCATAGGGAGATAGATCAAAAGCAAGTGTTCTATCACTGTTATACCAAGGCACCGTAACTATCTCGTTGTTGTGCCAACGAAATGCTCTTGTATTGCCTGGTCGTGCTTCACCTACGTGTATATGTGTTTCAATGTCTAAATGTTTTTCTACTAGTTTTGCTGCTAGTTTAGCAAACCCTATGTAGTCTATTGTTTCATGTGGTGTGGCAAGTAATAGCGCACCCTGGCTCATAGTTGTTCCACACGCCTAACCTGCTTTAATTCAGCATGCTGATTGTGCCAGTCATTCATTACTTCGTACCAGCGTTCTCTACAGTGTACTAACATGTCACAGGCATCCACAATTTTTACTGGATTATCGTAATCGTCTACTAGGTATAGCAAGTCATCCTGTGGCCATGTTGCTAGTAGTGCCATTAGTTCTACTGTAACTCTAAACTGACCACCATTGTATGTGATAGTTAGGCGTTGTTCCTGCTGTTCTTTAAGTGTGAGTCGCTGGCGATTATGATCCAATCGTTGGCGGGCAAATTCTTCAAATGTTTCCTGGGTCATACACATAGTATAACAGGGGCTTTCGCCCCTGTCAACTTTTTACCATAAATTTTTAGTATACTTGACCCTATTTAATATTAAGACTCTGTATTTGTTACACTTGCCCAAACTGGGGTGCCCCAGGTTGCTGTAATATAAGTTGTTGCTGGCGGTGTTGCTGCAAATACATCACTTTTGGTTCCGTCAACTTGGTCTAATACGTTATAAATGTTCTTGTTATAACTGGTGTTGTCAGCCGCGTCGTCCTGCCATGTACATTTTAATGTAATAACTTCACCATTATTGCCTCTACCATCAGCGTGAGCTGCGCTAACCTTACCTTCTAACTGCCAATAGTTAGCAGTATATGGAGCGGTATCAGCAAGTTGTTTGTAAAGAACTGTATAACCTGTTCCTAGATCATAATAACCAGTTGTACTAGCATTAGTGGTAGGAGTACCACTACCACCGTTCTTTTCTAGGGTTGTAGCACGTAGTCTAACACTTCCAATGAGTGTGTCAATTAAGTCTACCCATTCATTGTATTTGGCATCTGCTGTACCGCCTGTAATGCCAGGGTTAACATCAATGTAACCACCAGCATTGAAGAAGTAACGAGCTTCGTCACCACCATCAAAGGTGAGGCTTGCTTCATGTACGATAGTTGTTGTGAATGTACCACTGCTTGATAGCGTGGTATCTGTGCTAGCACCAACACTGGCATTAACACTGCCACCAGCTACGCTGGTATCAAGTGTACCAATGTCTGTTGCGAGAGCAGTAATAGCTGAAATAATATCACCAGTTGTTGGGTTAGTAACACTATCAACTGTAATATTTCCATCATCTGCTGTATGATCGCTGATGCTTTTAATTCTTGTTAGTAGGGTAGCCCACTGTGTAGCTGTAATTGTATTGCCATCTGCTACTGCGCTGAGTGTGGTTGTTTGACCCCAACCTCTGATTCCAGTGCTCTGACCCCATAGTGCGTTAACACTGGTTACAAATCCATTGTAGTGAGTGTCTAGGATTGTATCACCTGTTTGGTATGCCATATTTAAAAATCCTTATTAATTTATGGTAACGAAAGCTTCAACTGTGCCTTCTTGTTCTGTCGACTTAGATTCAATGGCACGACCAATCACATTAAATGCTGTTGCTTCACCTGGTTGTGCTGCTCTTGCTAGGCCGTTACCGGCACTAACAAGTCTATCACCTTTATTTATCTGACCTACCACTCTTACGGGCACTCTACCAGCTACTGCGACAGCGGCGCCATCTTCAAGAGCAGCATTCATCAAGTATGCTGGGCGACTACTGATAACACCAAATACGTTATCAGCTAATTCTTCATTTACACGAGTAATTTCTTCTGCACCGCCAAGAGCAACTACTGTACCGGGCACATAATGTGCGTCTGTTGTAAAGTTTTCTGCAACGTCAGCGTATTGTGCAGCAGTAGAAGTTCCATTAAATGTTGTAGCATAAACTGTGCTAATTCTTGTACCACTGCTACCAAAGTTAACTGTGCCACTTACAAGAAGGTTACCTGTCATTGTGCCACCTGCTGTTTCAAGATAACCACTACCGCTGATCTGTGAATCAACATATGCTTTTGTTGCTGCATCAGTACTAGCAGTTGGTGTAGCAAGATCTGTGATTTTCTTGCTGCTTACGCTAACAGTACCGGTACCATCTGGAGCAAGAACAATGCTACCATTGGTATTTGTGTTTGTAAATACCGGATTGCTGCTACCATTGATATTAATTGTTAAGTCACCGTCATCACCAATGATAAGAGCAGTGTCGTTGTCAATAGTCAATGTTCCGGTTGTGGTATCATTAGCATTGCTACGCAGATAATTTGCCGCAGCAACGCCGCCGAGCGCATCACTGTCTGTTGCTGTTCCTTGGAACTTAGCACCTGTAACGGTTGAACTTGCTTGGATACCTGGCTTAATTGTGGCAAATCCACTAATTGCTGCTTGTGGAGTAAATTCTGTGTCTTTGCTTACTGTACCTACTACTGTGTTAGCAACATAAAGTTTTACAACAACATGGTCTGTAGCACCACTATCGGTTACAACTTCAACAATGGCACCTGAAGTTCCTGAACCGCTGGTAAATGCTGGACCAATTGTGGTAAAGCTACTACCGTTGTAAACCTTTAACTGACCATTTGTAGTATCCCACCACAAATCACCAGTTACACTGCTACTTGGAGCACTTGCGCTTGCTGTGCTTGAGCTAACAGTTTTAAATGCACTACCAGTATAAACTTTAAGTAGTGCGTTAGTTGTATCCCACCACATTTGACCAGCAATTGGCGCCGAAGGAGCAGATGAGTTTGCAAAATTCTCTAGTAATTTTACATAGTTTTCATTTAGAAACTCGCCATATCCAGCGTAGTTTTTTCCAATTAGAACTAAGTCTGTGGTGCCTGTATTAATTGTTCCGTCTGATACGGTTGCTAATACAGAACCATTAGTTTTGTTGATTGTATATGCCATTGTTTTAATTCTCCACGAACTTTGTTTTATTTATCATGAAATATAATCTTATCATATTATAAGCCGGTTAAATTAGTCAAAGTCTGAATACGAATTGTATAATCTATCTGTATCAATCTGTTTAAACTTTTTTGTACCGGGTGAAATATAACATGTGTTAATAATTTTCCTGTGTTTACTGTTCCAGTCCAGCTTTTTAGACCCAGTTCATCAAATGTATACGTATCATTGAAGTTGCTGGTATTATCAAATGCTTGTTGATCGTTGGGCTCGCCGTAGTCTAATAAACAACTAACTACAATGTCAGTATAAACATTTCCGCTAACATGACTTACTGTAAGTTTATTACGGCCAGCATCAGTGTTTAAACTGGAGTTGTTATCCACTACTTTATAGTAGGTTTGGTTGTACAAACTAGCGTTTTGCCCTGTAGAGTTAGCAGGAAGATAAGTTATAACTCCCGTGGGATCAACACTGGTTCCACCATTTCCAAATGCCATTTCATGAATAAAGCCTGTGGTTTTATTTGCTACACTAAGAGCAAGTGCTTCACTCATGTTTTCAAAATGAATAGCATTTCTTTTGTTTACATATTCTTCGCCAGACTCTGGGTCAAAAATACGTATGTGTCCTTCCATAAGAACACCGCCCTTTTCTTTTAAAGGCGTAGTTGGCTCTAATTGGCCCTGTTTAATTTCTGTACTTTTCATGTGTTCTTCCTGCATATTATACTAAACCTTTAACATACATTCAACAAGTTTTTCACCTGGATTTGTGTTTGTTTCTAGAGCTATACCAACTCTAAGTCCATCTGCTGTTGCGCTGGCTAAGCCATTATTATCTGCTTTAACAACTTGCGCCTTTTCAACTGGACCCATAATACGAACTTTAACTCGTCCAACCAACGCAACTGGGATGCCGCCTTCTTGTTCACTGTTCATTAGATAGGCTGGATTTTCACTGACTACGCCAGCTGGAACACCCAGTCTGTCGCAGTGTGTTACTTCAAAGGCTCCACCAACTTTTAAAACTGTTCCCACTGGATATCCAGCATCGGGTATGTACATTTCTGCTAAGTCAGCGTATTGTGCGCTGGTAGAAGTACCTTCAAACAAAGTGGCAACAACATTGCCAAGAACTCTTACTTTACCTGTTCCAGCTGGATCGAGTATTAAATCATCATTGCTTCTTGTTGTGGCAATGTTATTATCAACAACAATAATGCCATCTGTGGTAACTGCATTGGCATCAACTGTACCGGATACAGTCAACGAAGACAGTGTTCCTACACTAGTAATATTGGCTTGAGACGCGGTTTGTAGAGTACCTGTTAATTGTGAAGCAATAACACTGTCAGTATAAACTGTTGCCCATTCGTTACCACTTGCTCCTAGATTATAGGTACTGTCAGAACTAGATATAATATCAGCAGCCACTACAACTTTTCCAGTACCGCTGGTTCTAATTTCTAAGTTATCATTACTGCGTGTAGTTTCAACTACATTATCGTATAGGTTTAAGCCATCTGTTGTGATAGTATCAGCATCTAATGTACCCAACTGTAAGGTTGCCAACGTAAAATTAGCATCATTAATATCAATTGTTGTTCCAGTTGGTTCCGGTCCATAATCAGAGAATAATTTAAATATTCCGCTGTCACTAGCGTCACGAAATAAACCAGCATGGGCTGCTCTACTACCATTGTAATAGTGTCCAGTAAAACCAATATCTAATAGGTCACTGGACTCGTTTCCTACCGCCAGCCTAATTAGAGAATCTGCTACATCTAAGTCAGTAGTACTAACAGTTGTGGTTGTTCCAAGAACGGACAAGTTACCACTAACTTCTAGTGTATTAATAGTAACGCTGTCTGGCAAACCAATTGTAACTTTATTATTGGTAACCGCTGTTTCAATTTCACTGGCTGTACCCTCAAATGTTAGTGTATCAGTGCCAACTGTAACTGTATCAGTACCTGTGTTACCGGCGATATCAAATGCAGTACCTGCACTTACTTGTGAGTCAACATATGCTTTAGTTGCTGCGTCTTGCGCTGATGTTGGCGTAGCAAGATTTATGATTTTACTATCAGATACAGAAACGTTACCTGTGCCATTTGGAGATAGGACTAAGTCTGCGTTACTAACATTAGTGGTAATATCATTTTGATTTATTGTGATAGAATCGATATATAGACTACCTGCTGTTAAACTGCTGGTACCAATGTTTATATTTCCAAAATTACTGGTAATACTGCCTGAATCTAATGCACCAGTACTAACTATTCCTGTGAGATTGCCAGTTGTAATAACTGTACCTGTTGCATTGGGTAACGTAATTATTCTATTGGTGCTTGGATCTGCTATCACCATTGTAGTGGTATTAGAACTTCCAGTAAAAACTAGATCGACTGTGTTGTCTAGTGTAAGATTACTAGCAATGGTTCCTAAACTTGTTATGTTGGTTTGTGCAGCAGTTGTTAGTGTACCGCTTAAATTTGTCGCTGTAACTGTCGTAGCAGTAAGTTCGCCACTTACCGCAACAACACCTGTACCATTAGGTACTAGATTAATATCATTGTTAGTTACTAGGTTACTAATCGTATCGCCACCAATTTCAATGTTACCAAAGTCTGGCGCACCCTGCATACTAATGCTGATGTCGTCTGTGTTTTCAGTAACACTGAATGCTGCTGGATTAAAAATAAGAGTCTTAAACTTAAGATCACTAGCAACTTTTGTTTTATATAACCCAACGCCCGCGCCTACATTAGTTACTGTGTTTGCTTCACCACCAGCAGCACCAGGCGCAATTGCCGGTATCCATTCGTTATCTGAGCTACTCCAAGTTAACACATCATTGTTGTTTGGAGTAACCGAAGTAGTATCAACATCGCTAAGAGCATCAATGCTGGTAGAATTTATTTTTGTAAGAACCCTTGAGTCAGTATAATACATTGTACCACTGCTTACGGTAGCACTTGGATCTTCTGGCAGATTTGCTGTATTAACTTGATTAGCACCAGTACCAAAATCAATATGTGTGTCATTAATACCGTCGGTTGGCACACTAATTTCGCCACTGGTAATATTAATACCGCTGCCTGCGGTAAAATGTGCTCTTACTTCACTGGCACTTGGACCGGTATAGGTAATAACACCAGTGCTACTATTGTATGATAAACTTCCGTCGCCGCCAGAATCAGTGATACTAATAGCTGTTCTTGCTCTTGTGTTTGTAAACCAAATGTTGGTAGCGCCGCCAGATTCGCTGATGTCATCAGTATCAAGTGTAATTGAATTACTGGAGTTTACAGTGAGACTATTAACAGTTTTTACATAATTTTCTTCTAAAAGGTTAGTTCTTGTATTCAGATCTGTAAAGTTACCATCCATTTCGGTATGGGTAAGTGGAACGCTTTTACTGCTTCTTAAAACTATGGCCATATTATCAATCTCTCACATATTTATTGTATTTATTTTATGGTAATATTATCCTAGTGGTAATTCCACAACATAAAACTCATCTACATAGTCATCTTCAACGTACTTTGGTGATTCAAGTTCTTTTACATAAGCAGGCACAAATGCTTCACAGGCTTTTATAAAGTTAGCATTTGTTGTACTAGACGCTTGTAATCCATTGCCATTCGCAGCAGTTATAGAACCCAAATCATACCATGTTTTAGTATGTGTATCTGTTGCTGGTAACCTCTGGGCATCTGTTGTATCATACACTTCTGTTCCTGCTAGATGCAGATTAGCAAATCTTGTTCCGTGTGTTGCACGTCTAATATTAGTAATATAATTTTCGTCATGGCTTATCTGCCAGTATGTAATTCTCTCATTGCCAAGATATATTACCCCGGGTTGATCTGAGTTTACCGAAACCACTGGCAACTTACTTGCATCCTTAAGGTATATTACGGTATCAGTTGGCAACAAATCTCTGGCAAGTTTGGTAGCACCATCGGCGCATAACCTGAAATATTCGTAATCACCTAGCATATTTTTAGTCATTCTATAACCAATCGTTGGCTCAATTATTAGTTCGCTGAAATGAGTAACAATAATTTCGCTGCCGGCAGTTATAGTTTGACTGCTCAAGTCAATTCTACCATTGATATCAATACTGTATTCGCCGCTATGTAGTCTTACTCCATCTAGTGTTACCCATAAATTATTAGCGTTTGTAGGAATTCTATCCATTGTATACTTGTTAAGCGCGGTGCCACTTAACGTGACTCCGTCAAAGTTGCCGCTATCAAAGCCGTTTTCATCATACCCAATGATTATTGAAGTAGTCTCACTGCCTTCACCAATGAATACCTTTGTATGAACTCTAATAGGATCGTGATTATAGAATTGAGTTATGTAAAGTGTGTTACCAGTACTAAAACTTAATCCGCTGTCTAGTGTAATTAAATCGTTGTTGATAAAGTATTCATTAGCGTTTCTTACACCAATTATCAGAGAATCTCCTGCGGAATAAGCATCCAGTAGATTTACTTGATAATACAGCGTGCTATCAATATCTGTTTCAATTGAAACTGTATAGTCTTGAACAATGTTAAGATTTTCAATGGTATTGGTTGCTGCGCGAATAACACTAACTTGTATATCTCCAACACTTACATTAGTGGTATCTTCGCCGGCGGTAGTTGGTGTTCTATAAGCCAGTGTACTTCCATCCAAGGTATAATACTTTGCATTGCTGGGTTTAAGTCTGACTCCATTTAATTCAACAATTACATTGCTCTCAAAGCTCTTTGTAAATGTTCTAAAATTATAATCTAGCTCATATTCATAAGTTCCAGCGGTTAGAGAAATTTCCATGGTCTCGCCGCGAGTAAATGCTGGCTTATCAGTGGCCCTATTGCTTATGTAAGCATGTATTACACTGCCATTTGGATTGGTTGTAGTAGTTGTAATGTTAACTCTATTATTTGCATTTGTGATCGTGTGATCAACGGGTACACCATCCCTCAAAACTAAACTTTGAGTATATCTGGTATAGTCTATGCCTAGTGTAAAACTCACCGAACTGCCATCACCTATGATAAGTTCTTCGTGTGTGATCTTTTCACCGGTGACGCCATAACCATATAGATAAATTAAAGTTCCTGCGGCAGGTGTTGATGCGAAACGCACTGTTCTGGTTTGATAATTAACAGTGAAATCATATTTCCTAGTGGATCCGTGATAAGCAACAATATAATCAACAAGTTCACGTCTTGTGGTATTGGCATAACTAAATGAGTTGGTTGTGCCGTCGGCAATGTATACTCTGCTTACTGTTTTAAAACTATTTCCATCGCCAGCAAAATCGTCGCTGGGATCGGTGTAGACTTCTATGTCAAGCGTGTCAAAAACTATGCCCGGCACAAATTCTTCTGGTGAGTGACTGTTATAAACGTCTACAAATTCGCCGCCGGCAACATTAATATCTTCGGGTCTTGTCCCTAGCGCAAGATCGCTAAATGTACTTTTTATTACAGAATCTAAAGCACTAGCACCAGCAAGAACAGTTAATCCATTGGTGTCAATTTCAAAGTCATCAAAACCTAGTGTGTCAAAATTTCCTTGATCGTAGCCAGGTTCTCTATCAAATCCAATACCGCTTACCTTATTAGCAAAATAATCTGTTCCCTTTTGTAACAGTTTTAGATCGTCGCCTATCATTCCCTGTGTTGGGTAATAATAGGCTGCGATTCTGTCAGCCGCGTTAGCAAAATCTTCATCGTTATAGGTTACAAGTGCAGTAGCACCACTAGCATCTTCTAGGCTAAATGTACTGCCACTTGTAAACCCACCTGACAGATCAACACGATAAACGTCTTGAATTCCTGTATTAGTATTATAATAAGCAATCAGTGTGTTATAACTATAACTGGTGTTTGGTTGCCAGTCCTGTATAGAGCTACTATAAGTAATTCTATCGAATTTAATAGTGGTATCAAATTCTCTTACCGCGTCATTGGCAATCCTTGGTAATAACACAAGCCCTGTACCGGAACCGCTGTAAGTTATTATTGGTGTTTGTGTATATCCGCTGCCCTTTTTAACAACGCTTACACTAATAATTTTTGTACCATTGGTAATTGCCGTAACTTCGGCACGCTGTCCGCCAGTAATATTTGGTTCGCTAACTGTAATTACTGGATTTTCTAAGAATCCAGATCCACCGTTGTAAATTTCTACGCTATCCAAATAATATGTATAGTTTTCACTCCATGGATTGTTAAGTCCTTGTGTTCTTATTATTTCGTCGCCAGCAAAGTCGCCGCTGGGTTTTCTAAAATAACCTTCTACTGAATCATAGAAACTATGTGTATCAAAGTCAGTTACATCACCCAAGTATTCGTCATTGCCTTTGTATCTAAGACTATATTCTCTTATGTAGGTATGATATGGTTTTACTTCATTGATATAATCTTCGATAAATGTGCTGTTATCGAGTTGATAATTTGGGTATTGATCTAGATTTCTTAGTTTATGTAATACACGAATAAAACCGGTTTTTATCGCCCAATCAGATACGCCCGAATCTAATTCGTGCAAACTATATTCAATCAATCTAAAGAATAATTTATTTTTGTTTAAAGCAAGATTACCTGTGAATATTTCGTCAAATATTGCATTTGCTATAATTCTCATTTCGTTGTGAGGAACTCTATCAAATCTTTCAAAATCAAATACAACAGAATCAAAGCCAATAAAGCTTGAATATGTTGTATTAGCAAAATCATAGATGCTAGATCTTATTTCAATGCTGCCATTCTCAATTGCAACTTCTCGCCAAGTTCCAATATTGGTATAAACGAACAAACTAAAGTTACCGTCGTCGTTAGTTCTAACTCGTGCAACATCTCCTGTAACAGCAGTCAGGGACAACAAATCAGGTTCGGTATCAACTGTAAACCTAGGAACAGTTGTATTGGAATAACCATCGGCATACCAATTAATATAATTCCAATATCTACCTGTATTGTACGCTTGAACTCTATACAAACTCCAAGTTCTATTGTCACTGCTGTCTACTTCTAATTCATAGATAGTCCAATCTCCGCCAACAGAACTATCACTTTCAACTAAAACTCTATAACCAGCTGATATAGTTCTAAGATTAATATAATCTCGGGTTGTAAGGTCAGGCACACTGCGATTCCATTCGCCACTGGTGGTCAGTGGGGCTGGCTCACTCGCAAATAGGCTACTTAGATTAAACTGCCTTGCTATCGGAACGGTTGTAAAAATGGCATTACAATAATCAACAAAAGTTTTTACTGCTAGTTGTCGATTTTTGAACATTGTTTGTCTTGGCCTGATGCTAACACCGTAGCGTTCACCCTCGCCGAGGGTTGGATCTGGAACAATATTGCCTATACTATTAGCACCTGCTAAACTGTCAATAATTTTATTTTTAATCTTGCTGGGCAATTCCTGTGTAGGATCATTTTCAGAAATTAAATCAAATTCACTGTGTAAAATGCCTTCGTTCTTGACCACGTCGTAATTAATGCTCAACACCGTATCTGTGCCGGACAAATCATCTATTAGATTGTTTAATACAAAGGTATGACTATTAATTACATTAACAAATTTTGTACCTGTTGCAATTGGATTTTCAATTAGTTGGCGCACGCTTTCAGTGCTTAACTGTCGACGTTCATCATTAGGGAATGTAGTTAATCCAGTTACCCAATAGTAATATCGTGTTTGGGTGGTATTTGTAACACTGTTATACTGTAGATTTACAACATAATTACTGTCGTCGGGATATCTGGGTGTTCCCGGTAATCCGCTGTCAACGTGCTGACTTGGTAACACAGTGCTTTCTGTCCATTCATAGATGTCAATGCTAGAACCTGGGAAAAATCTATTCCAGTTTTGGACTCGGTAATTGTCATCACCTTGTTCATATTCTAAAACTCTACATGTAGAAAGGTCCCACCATACTCTGCCTAGTTTTTCGTCGTTCCATCCACTTGTTTCGCTGTCAGTAACCGAATCTTTGTTGCTGCTGACATTATAGGTAGCAGGATCTAACGGGGTAATATAATCAAGTTCTTGCTGGGCAAGTCCGGGAAGCTTGTTTTTAAAGATATCAACTGTGTCAACAAAACTAATAATTTCCTTGTTCCTGTTATTGTATGTAACAATTCTATTAATAGCAGAAATATCCACTTTGTCTTCTTCTACACGATACTTTTCCCAAGTATATTCGTTATCAGAGTTTGTGAAATAGTAAAAACTACCCGCATTAGAAACCCATTCATCATCTGCTGGGCTACCTACAAACAATTTTCCTCTGTGTATAGCTGCGCTGGCACCAAATTGGTCAAGTTGATTGATTTTTGTACTCTGTAACTGTTGACCAAAAGCATACTTTGGAGGATTAGTAATGCTCATAGGAGTATCAATAGTTTCTGTGCTGTCAAGTAAATCGTAGAGATAAACCGCACCACTTTGTCTTACCTTATCAACAAATCTTGTGCTGTTGGCATCAAATGTTGTGGTAAATTCATTGTAAGTTCTGCTTAGGGTATCGGTGTCAATATCAAATCCTGTATCTAATGCTGCGCTGGCCCGGTCGCTAGCAACGATCAATCTCTGTTCTGCCGGATTGTTTATTGGAATATGTTTGTCAAAAGCAATGGTTCTACCAAAGTTTTCGTTGTCTGCGCCCAGCGGATGGTTCAATTTTTGTGTAAACTTAAAGGGTTTAACTTCTGCAAAATCTTTGAATGTGGATCCTGTTCCTGGGCGAACTTTTAAACGCTTGTTTGGAACTGCGGAGGTTGATGTAATCTTTAAGTTATTTCCAGATACCTGCGATGAAACCTGAATAATTTCTGATGAGTTAATATCATCAGACAGTTTTGTTGGATCATTGGTTGTATTTTTAGAAACAACAACTTCATAATCATTGATAAAGATGCTGTCAAATCTAACACTAAATGTTGAACTGTCCGTGCTCTGTGTTGTTACTTGGCCAAAACGAAGTCCTTCGTCAACAAATATAAAAGCACTGCCTGAATTAGGATTTAATTCATCCTCGCCAGGACTGCCAATAGCAACTATAGCACCATAAGCGTCAATGCCTACACTATAACCAAACAGTTCGCTGTCAGTAGGAGATTGCCCAGCAAAGTTTTGATCTATTTTTTGTATTTCAGCAAAATTACCTGTGTATACCCTGATATCACTGTTAGTAGCAGGAATATATCTAAAACTAATCGTATTTCCGCTAACTGTGTATCTATTGGCACTGCTATCGCTGTCAAATCCGCCAAACTCACCAGTTGCTAGACTTTGAACCGCGCCATCGACTTCAATATAGAAATGGTCTGGTAAAGTATTGCTGGTAGTAAATTCATAGGTACTACCGTTACCAGTGAATCTTTCTACAATATGATGGAACAAATAAGCTTCGCCGGCGTCAACAATCACTGTGCTATCTTCATCGGCTACATCTGCCGACGGACTACCAACGATTAGTGTTTCACCTTTACTATCTACGTCAATGCTAAATCCAAATTGGTCACCGGACATTACATCACTACCTGTAATTGTTGTTACCGGAACGTAATGGCTTTGTTTTCTAATAACAATGCTAAGACTTGCTGCTGGCGCAGTTGTAAAAGTAACTGTATTGCTAGACAACGTGTAGTCTTTGAAGGCTACATAAGATTTACCGTTACCATCTTCGAGGTATATGCTATAGATACTGCTTGGTGTAAATGTTAAATTAAAATTAACTGTTGATCCGTCGCCAACTATGGTTTCGCTGGTTTCATATTCACTGCTTACCTCAACTAGTGTATACATATAAACTTTATTAACCGTAGGTGTGCCAATAAACAAATGTCTATCATCCTTGCTGATTGCTAGACTGTGACCAAATTGATCATTGCCCACCGGAGACTGTAATCTAATTATTTGTTTAATAACGTTAACACCGCTGATATTTCTTTTGTATACGAATACATAACCTTTGCTGCTATCACTGCTTGGAGCGCCTACTGCTAGCCAATTCTGACCAATGATTGTACTTTTTCCATAAGCATCAACTTCGCTGCTTATCGTATCTCCGACTAGTGTTATACCTACATCATAACGATTGTTATCGACATTCCACACATACGGGTAAACTCTGCCGGTATCCTCTTCGGGCGCACCCGAAACCATAAGCAGTGCGTCATCGGCTACAGCCAAGCTTGTGCCATTGGCGGCATTGCCACCGGTCTCGATTGAAATATTGACGCTGTTATACTTCCATGGTGATTGTTTCCTATATGCTGCCCACTTACTGTTCTCATCATAGTCAACCCATGCAAGTTCGCCAACGGACCAGCCATATGGAGGCACAAATCCAGCAATGTCGCTCATATTAGTAAATCTTGAGCTCACTAATTTATAAATTGGCAATCTAAGATCAACACTATCATCAATTTCTTCGTCGGCGTCTAATAGAATTTCAAAGGTATTTGGTAATTTTACATTATTAACCTTATGAAAACCTCTTACTAGATCGTTGTTTGTTTTAATAATAACAATATCATTTTTAACAAGACCATGATTAAAGTTAGTGGTGCATGTAATGGTTCCTGCGCTTGATTGTTTTACACTTATAATTTCAGTGTTAATTTCTGTAACGCGATAGATATCCCAATCGAAATTATTTTTAGCCGTCCAAATTGTTGTTCCTCGACCAATAGTAGTAATTTGATTATTAAGTGTTTTAATATCATCTAAATCAAATAATGTCAATGTCACATCATCGAGCCTAGGATGTCCTGCTCCAATAATATCTTGCATAGGAACGTTGCTGGTTCTATTAAGTATAATATTTTTTTGGAAATTATTAGGAATTTTATAAAGATCTGCTTGCCTAAATGAATAATAATCTTGGTTAGCTGTATCTCCATTATCCAGCAATTGTAAAACGGTGGGATTTTCACGAACTCTGTCTTCATCGAGGACCATTTCAATAACTTGGTTACTGTCTATACTGCCAAACTCGCCGACCCTGAATCCCCATTCTTCGTAAACGTCAATTTCCTGATCTAGATTTGTAAGGTCTGCGTTAACAAGTTTATCAATAACATCCTTGGTACCCTTGCTACGAATCATACCTTGATAGAATTTAACCTGACTAATATCATCCAGTCCAAGATTATCTAGATAATTTCTTTTCCTGAACCCAATCTGACCTTTAGCAGCAAGATCGGTAGCACTTTCTAAATTAATGTTATCTAAGTCATAGTATTCTGTGAAACTATTAGCTTTGTTAGCTAGGTTAGGAATTAACCCGGTTTGCATATTTTCTACCAGCAACCAATCATTGTAATCAAAAACTGTCTTGCCTGTATGATTTGTTTTTGCTGCGTAGACTTTATTATTAAAGCTTACTACAGTACCTTTTTTATAATCTGTGTTTTCTATCCATATATTAAATTTATTTTCGTTAATGAAGTAACCAGGAGCGTGCAGTGTTCCGTTCCAACCAGAGCTTTTTGTTCCAATAAATTTAAATCTACTTTGTCTATTTCCTAATTCAGGCTGATAGATAACGTCATTAAACACGGTAACATTATCAAACACCAGTACATGTTCAAATTGTATTGGATCAATACTTGCTGAATATATAAAACCTTTGTCCGTGTTAGATTCGATTGTAGTTTTGTTATCGATTCTTATTACATTGATATCAGCTGGTTTTATTGGCTGTCCACTGTTATTCAGAATATTTCTAGCTTTTGAGAAATCATCAATAGTAGTAAAAGCACGATCAACTGATAATTCTTTGCCAGCTGGACTTACAGCAAAAACACTGCCTATAGACCAATCTTGCTGTGTCCACAATAAAAATTCTTTAACGGCATTGTTGAAATCTAATAAATCTCCGTTTGAATTCTTTGACTCAAATATTAATCCTCTGTTAGTCAAGTATCTTTGATAAGCAATCAAAAAATCAACAAGTTGTTGTGTGCTACTTATAATTGTTCCATATGGAACACTAGCAATATAGTTGTGACTGTCATTGAACAATACAACTGATCTGTCGCCGACTGTAATGGTTTGTTTGTTATCACTTTTAATGCTAGGAATAATCTTAAAGAATGGATAGGTCGTATCAAATCCTCTAACCTCAAAACCTGCGGCACGTTTAATAATATTAACTCCGCTGTAAAAAACTCTTTCAAGCGGTATGCTTTTGTTTACAAATATATTGATATTTTCATCAGGTATAAACACTCCCCCACCTTGCAAGGAAGTTGGACTGGTTGAATCGATAGCAATTTTAAAATTTTTGAGATCAGTAAATCCACCAACCTGGTATATTAGTTTAGTGGTTAAATTTTGTATTTGTGTTTGTAAATCACTGATATCATAGTTTCTATACTTGTAATAATTTTCAAAGAATTGATTATATCCTTCAATTCTATTCACAGTATCGGAGTTAGCGGACACTGCCAAACCGTTAATTTTAAAATCAACCAACATTGGTCTATAACTTTTATTTTTTTGTAATACTTGATTAAATTCTCTGTTAAATGCTAGTAAATTTTTATCCCAGTTCAAGGTTAGATATTTTGCTGTACGCTTTATTGCAGCAATAATTTGAACAGCAAATGGCCATTCACTGCTACGGCGCCATGCAGTCTCAACAGGAGCATAATCCCCGATCTTCCATGGAAAATTTGTGTTAGTTTTAAATGCGCCGTTGATTAAAAACTGATCAGGGGCGAGTAGTTGTCCTTGCTCGTTAACCGGAACGTAATTTAATAGAGTTGGTCTTTTTCTCAGTGGATCTATAGTATAAGCTGCGTCACGGCCGGCCTCATTGTAGATCTTACCCAGTGATAAATCTTCCCAGAGCACGTAGTTACCACGAGTATAAGGCGCCTTACCATATCGTGTATCCCACCAAGTTGGCTTCTGATACAAGCCCAGCATTTCCCAGGGAGTTAAGTGGGGAGTTTCTGTATCATATAACCATTTGTAAATACCTCTCCAATATCCAGGAACTCTACTTCCGCGATCCGCTGTTATGCTTTGACCATAGTTCCAGGTAAAAGAATTATTAGGATCTGTAACCGTGTTATTGCTAAAGTTTAATCTATTTTTATATACCCATGTTGCAACATACGGGGCTATAATTTGATCTGTCAAAGCTAGATCTTCAATATCTGTTCTAAAATATCCCGGCAATACTTCGGCAATATCAAAGGTTAGAGGATCATATTGTGTTTTAATATTGTTGTAGACTCTTTTTTCAAATTCTAAAATAACTTCGTCCCTACGATCCTTATATGCGACCCAACGACTGCCGTCATGACCTAAAATTACTGGGGTATAAATTGGATATTCCTGATATTCGTCGGTGTTATTGGTAGCATGATACTGGCCGGTTGTAGGCATATAGAAGATTCTATCGCTGCCGGCAAATCTATGAGCATGAGATCTGCCACTAGCGTCTGCTGCGGCGGCGGCAGCACTTGTAGTATAAAGCGGATAAAACCATCCTGTTTGTCCTTGGGCACGTTGTTCATAACGACTATCACTGCTACCATATATCTTAAATGGTCCTGTACTTTCTGTTGTGCCAGTCTGATAAGTATCATCTAATGCAACAGCCGGATAAAACTTTGGATACAATCCTAGTTTAGTTGGAGTTGGTGGAACAAAGCTGCCGTTGGTATCTGTATATTCAGAAATTTCGATAACATCGTTAATTTCTAAATTTATACTATTACTAAGAGTAATAGCAGGCTCAACAGTATCAAACGTATAATCAAAACCTTCAACTAATAGTGTCTTTTTGTTGCTTTCTATAAGATAAACAAGAACACCTCTGCTGCTAATTTTTGTTAGGTCAAACTGTGTGTTAAATTCAAATCTACGATCAGTGGTCTGATCAAGTGTTATTGAGATTGTGGTTTTTTGACTTCCCCATGGTAGCATATCAGTGTAGTAAAATGGAAAATCACTGGTTTTAGCACCGGCCATGTACTGTAATATAGTATCTAAACTGTCGCTGGGATTTCTTAGATCAATATCAAGATTATTAATATTATCAATTAATCTATTTTTAAATCTTGTGTATTCTTCCATTCCAAAACGCAGACTTTCAACGAAACTATTTTCTTTTCTTGTTAACAAGAAATGAGGAATTGCCGCGCCGGCGCTGTGTTGTAAAATTTTTCCAGGATACTTTTTATAATCTAGATCTCTTAGATTATTTGATCCTAGACTTTTTCCAGAGAACAAAGGATGTTCTCTGGTCATTGAAATGAAATGGTTACGAACCTGGCCAAGAGTAACTTCTTCAAAGTCTTTATTATTACTATTGTTTTCTAGATTTAAAGGCACTTCATAGAAACCAAGCGGATTTACATCATCACTGTAGACTTTAATGATAACAACATCCTTGGCCTTAAGAGCATCATAAAAACTAACATAATGCTTTTCATTGACATTAATTTTTGCGTAATCAGCGGATGTTTTATATTCACCGTTAACATAAACATGGAGATTAACAGCATTTGAATCTTGGGCGGGAGCAACGCCAATTTCAAAGACATAAAGTTCTTTGTCTACAACATGTCTTACCTGTTGGTACTGTCTGCTTTCAAATGCCACAGTTTCCCAGCCATTTAACAATGTTCTAGTTGATCCGCGGTGTTTATGTACATGTCCGCTGCGAACAATAACACTTACATTGCCTGCTGTCTCTTTGGTGTAACTAAACTTGTCTGTTACATAATTGTTTGTAAATAAAATGTCGCCAATATTACCAATGTTTTTATAGGACAATCCAAACTCTAAGATTGTGTCTGCATTTGCGTTATTATTCCGTTTATAACTGAAAAGTTTACAGCCCGCAAACGTGGTGCTTGGGTACTTTGTTGTATTACTAAAACTAACATGATCGGGATCAAATACATCAAATAAAGGAGCCTGATTGATTGATGTCTTATCCTGACCACTGTGCCATGAATTATCGTCTTCTTTGTAATAGAATATCTTTCCTTGATTAGTAGATCCAAGCTTGCTAACAAGAGTGTCTAAATCAGAAACTTCATCAATTTTAACAAGATTAATAATTGGATTAGTGTTTGTATTACTGTCCTGGTCTATAAAATCAATTCTGTAAATATTTTTCTTGATATCTGGATCTTTAGTAAAGCAGATAGTCATGCCGGGTGTTATATTAATGCCATCGGCAAAATATCCTATACTACCATTAACATTACTAAATGCATCTGTCTCTTCGGTATCAACGATGCTTACAGGATGCTTACTAGTAATACCTAAGTTAAATAACCTTAAACCTGCATCAAATTCAATGATAGGTCTTTTAGCACGCTGACTGTCATCAATAGAAATTATATAGTTGTTGTATTCAGCTGTGGCAGTTATGATATCCCTGTGAAACCATCTATTACTTCTAGACCATCCGTTTGAATCTACTGACGATCTATTAATTGTTATATAGTCTTGTTTAGTAGGACTGTTAAGTGTTTGTTCGTACCCACCAATATCATAAGGTTGGGTATCAAAGTTTTCAAGTTCTGACTCAGTATAAGTCTCTGGCGTGATTAGATCATCAACATCTACTAGGACGATACCTTTACCTACGCCTTCTACATAATACTGTTTATTTTTATAGCTTGCTGGGACTACACTGGTATCAAATTCAATCTTCAATCCATTGGAAAACACAACGCCATTGGGACTTGTATAGGTTATTTTGTTGAGAATTTCTTCGTTGATGTCAATTATACCAGAGCCATCAACATCAACAAGTACAATTTTTCCAAATCTATCAGTATCTTTAGCATCTTGATAAAAGAACTCAGATTGCAAAGCGGTTAACGGAGGAACTAATCTTAGATATCCTTCTGCGTCCTTGTAAAATTCTCTGCTTCCATATTCAATGCCCTGCTTTACCTTTACTTTGTGTCCAATGGCTATATTCTGAATAAAAATAAGTTTAATAGTTTCAACGCCAGACACTGTCTCTATATCTATTCTAAATACACCGTAGCGTTCAGCTAAACTTAGCGTGGTGACAGGATCAAAAGTACCAGAACTGCCTTCTACTTCGCCACTATCATAGGGATAGCCATCAAATAAATCACCCTGATTCCAATCGTCTTCATTTCTGCTGTCGTTAACAAGCACGAGATACTTGCCATCAATTTCAGTTAGACCGTCAATGCCGGTTTCATAGGAATCTAAGAACGCAGATAAAGATTGGTTATGTATTTCTCCATAGGTTAATTCAGAAACTAGGTCCACATCAAAGTCAACGGTCATTTCTGTAAATTGATTTTGATCATTGATTTTGGGAACACGCCAGATGATTGTGCCATCATCTTCACCGTTATTAATAACTCCAGCAATTTCTCTGGTGCTTAAATTTTGCTGTGACTGGCTGATCCCCGATAGTCCACGCTCTGTTTGTATCCAAAAAGGCACACCTGGCTGATTAATCTCAAATGTATATTCGCCGCCACGAGCAAGATATAGTGTAGGGTTAGGGGTTGCTGTTTCACTGTTAAACCTATACACAGGCTGTCCGGATTCTATAACATCAGAACGCTCATCATATAGACCCTCGTCGAATCCCACCGTATCAAATTCAATTTGATCGTAGGTAGTGCCTTCTCGGTATACTGTAAAGTTTTGTGTAGCATCAACTGCGCCAGCAAATACCTGTACACTGTCTGGACCACTGGGTAGCCAAAAGTATTCGCCATAGTTGATAAATTTGTCAAAATCAATGAAGCTGGCCCAGTTATAAAATTGTTGTTTATACAGTGGGTCTTGTTTTATGGAATTGCCGCGGTTATAATTTATGCTGTTTAGCGCATCTATTAATGAACTAACCGATTGAACCGTACCTGCGGCGTCTTGATAAACAATGCCGGGTTCAACCTGATAGTTTTCTCTAAAGGCTGATACTTCTCTAACATATTCACCAACGGTTTTTGAATCAATACCGCGTCTACCAATATAGCCATTTATTCTACGTGATGCTTTTTCGCTGATCAGCTGATCAACCGTGGCATTTAAAAATTTTTGGTTTTTCCTGGTGCGGAAAAGTTCAGGAAGTAATTCTACGCTTTTACGTAATGCCATTAGTAATTATAACCTCCTGCTGATGTTAGTCTTAGTGTTGATCCATTACTAGCGTTGGTTGCTGTAGTAACTGTTGTACTTGTGCTATTACTACTTACACTTTCTATTAAACCAATACCTGTGGTTGAATTAACAACATTACCGCTTGCTTGAAGTTGTGCGCTGGTAATAACATCAATTACTTCAATGTCGTTTACTGTAGTGGCACTGATAAAAATTTCATCTCTGCTGCTGGTTATCTGATATAAACTACCAAAGCTGCTAGAACTAATTTTAGGAACTATAATAATACTTAAAATATCTGGCGACAATACTTGATGTAGATATGCGGCTAGTTCACTAAAATAGAATGTATCGCCAAAATCCCAGTTGGCCACAGAAAAATATTCATTGATTGCTTCAACAACTCTTGTTTTAATTTCATTGTCGCTGACTAAAGTAGCATTATTTTTAACTACTTTGAATGTAGCTTGTAATTCAGGATCTGCCTTATCGCCAAACAGTGGCCTGTAACTAACGCTGTTAAACACAATAGCATCACTTACGCTCTTACTTTTTTCTAAACTACCAAACGCATCACGCAATTCGTTGGTGCTTGGCTTAACAGGCTTAATGACAGTACCTGTGATATCAGTGATCCAGTTTCTGTAATCTGTGTCGTAGACCCTTGTTAACAAGTACAAATCAATAATGTTACTTGGGCTTGGATCAATTCTTCTTGTGTTTGGAGCATTGTGCGTATACTGGAAGAAAAGATTTGAACGGCCAACCTTTGTTAGATAATTTAGACTTTGTGTAAGTATTTTTTGATTGATACTATTAATACTTAGAGTATAAAAATTTCCCGTTGAACTGGCATAAAAAACCTGTCCACTACTATAGGTATCTTTGACCGCAGTAATATCTGCTAGTGTTGTGTAGCTTGATTCAACATCTGCGTTAGAGACTGGCTCATATCTTGTATATCCACCGTTGTCAAGATAGGTTTTGTAGAATACTACCTTAGCAGCAGTGTTAACACTGGGGTTAACTATAATATCAAAGATATCTGGGTCATCAATAACTCCGTCGCTGTCTTGGTCAGGGAAAGTAACTTTAATACGTTCAGTGAGAACGAATCCATCTGCTTCAATAACTGTATCGTCTATATTCATAATATAGTTTTGGCGAAGACTTTGATTACTGTCCGGTAGACTGTTGGTTTTTAGCATAACAACTTTATCTTTAATAGTTTTCCCTAGTCTAGGATCAAATATTTTTAGATCTTTATCAAAATAAAATCTTGTTTCTAGATAACTTTCAAAGATATATTCAAGTTGACGATATTTTACAGTATAGGTTTCGCCGTCGTTAGTAAACAAAAATAACCAACTATTGTCTAAGTTCCTAGCACTGGTGTCACCAGCATATTGTAAATTAAAGGTAGTAGCTTGATTTAAGTTTGGGCTTGCAATCACGGTCCATGCCTGTGAATCTATATCATATCTAATGCCAAATGTTTTATAGTTCCGAATATTGTCAATAATTGCTTGTCTTGTTGCGATGGCAAAGCTATCATTCCATGGAATAATAATTTCAGAAACTCGAGCTGTATTAGCTACTTTTTCTGTGAGGGTGATGGGGCCAATACCACTATCTAAATTTCCGCTGCCTTGATTAGTGCCATCGTCAACCACGTTACTAACACTAGCCCACAAATAGTCTCTGGTATTAAGACTGCCATTAGAATTTGATATTAAATTTCCGTTAATGTCAAATACATATCCACTGGGTGGTGTAAATTTTATTAAACTACCTTCTTTAACATATTTAAAATTACCACTTACATAATTGCCTACTTGTTGAGGATTATTGCTTGGAGTTTTAAAGTATCCAGTACATACACCTGTGCCAACAGTGGTTTGATTCCAGGTAAATGCGCCGGTACTTACATCAAATCTGCTATAATTGTCTAGGAAATAATGGTAAATTGCCTTAGCACCCATTATTCTTTCTATTCTTGTGCTCAGTACGTTACTGATATCACTTTCTGTTATAAATGTAAATGTAAAGTTTGGCAGAGAAGATTCTCTATAAAAGATCCCATCCTCGGCAAATATATTAGTGCTACTATACTTTCCGGTGGTGTCGCGAACATCTAAGTATCTACTTATACCACTGACCGTACGATTAACTGCCTTGCTTTTAATAATGTTATTAAAATTAGTAAATGGAAAGATCTGATAATCTTCGCCGGTGACCATGCGATCTTGCGTATAGTATTGTTGCTGTGCTCTTGCTTTAATGTCTAATAAATTTTCTTTGGCAATAGCATTGCTAACAGTCTGTTTGAGACTCATGTTTATTGTCAGTGATTCCACTTGATTTACATGGCTAAGATAAGGAATTGTTACACTAATGTTAGTAAAATCTGCAGGCGTAATTTTATAAGTAAATCCATTACCTGTTCTAAAATAAGCGCGGAAGCGACCATTGGGTATTGTGCTAAACACACCATCACCAAATACTAAACTAATTCTGTCATTGCTTCTACTCTGTACCGTGTAAAGAGTTTTTACATTTTGGCTGAGGCTGTTAAAAATAACGTTGTTTCCGGTTACAGCAGGAACTTTAGTCCACAGTGTTTTTTCTCTACCATCGCTGTCAAGTTCATACAACCATACGTCATTGTTTTCAACGTTTGCCACGTCAATTTCAACAACACGATTAGGCAAGGATTCATCAACCTCAAAATCCACGGTTTGTAAACTTCCCTGTTTAAAGTAAAAGAAAAATCCAGTATTAACGCTGTTAAATCCTCGAGCATCGTTCCTGTATATAAGATTCATGGTACTACCTGGCTGTGGCGGTACTTCATACAAATAATCTGTTCCACTGTAGGTTCCATTAACCAGTTCAAATCCAAATTCCTGTGTGCTAACTGGAGCAGTAAACCCATAAACCGGCACAGTATTTGGAATCAAACTAAGATTGTATTCGTTGATTTGTATTCCGCCCACCGTGGTTTTTAGTGCCGGATTACCAAATCTCTGTGTTTTTACAAGGCTGGCATTTATAACAGTGGTAAACTGTTCTAGGAAGTCTGGATTAGTTTCGTCGCCCCAGAATATTTCAGCGTTTTGTAGGTTATTTCCGTTACTGTCATATACAGGTTCTGTGGTAATAACACTGTCAATTTTTAAAAGTCCGCGAGCAATTTGATTACGCTTTGGATAGTAGTTAAGCATCCTGGCTAAACGTAGAATGCTGTCTCTACGTTCAGCGGTTTCTAAAAAGTTTTCCCTGGCAGCTAAATCAGCGCGGAAACTTAAACTTTGAGCAACATAAGCAATGATATCAATCAGCGCAATATATTCACTGCTTTCAATAAAATCATTGAAATCTTCAGGATAATAATTCTTTAAATAATCAACAATCGCTTTACGAATTGTTTGAAAATCGTAGCTTGTAAATTTTATTTCTTTGAATGCTTCATAGATTTTATCCCAATCTTGAACCGCAAACAAATTACTTGATCTAGTTACGTGTGCCATATTCTAATCCTACTTTTATTATTTATTTTACAAATAATCTACTAATATAATAGAATTAGCTTATGGTTCCGTCCTGGTTATTAAAGTTGAACAACAGTGTTTCACTCTGGTTATTTTGTACATAAGTCAAGTTTACTTCTGCTTGTATACCGTTGGAATACTCTGATACAATTAATCCTGCAAGCAATACCCGAGGATCGCTTTTAATAATCCTGGTTATTTCTTCTACCAGTAGATTTTTAATTTCAACAGTTAGTGGTTCCATTATGAGATCTTGTACGCTACTTCCAAAACCAGGATTTGACAATTTTTCCCCTTGTCTTATTCTAAAATGATTTAATATATCTCTTTTAATAAGATTGGTATTTGTTAATTTAGTTGGAGCAAACGTTCCTTCTAGCGTTGAAAATCCTCGATACATTGCCATTCTGTTATCCTACCAATTACTTTTTGCTGCTTCAGCGGTTAATAATTTATAGAACTTGTTAGAATATCCAAGTCCATCCTTTGTATTAACCTGCTTAACCGCAGCATCACCTAAATAAAACCACGTGATAAGTTCTTTTCTTGTATTTACTGCGTCAACTATCATTGTTGTTTGGGGATTCAGCGCCGTAATAATTTTACCTTCTCTAAATTCAACTGCCTGTTTAACGTTTCCCCCAAGAGCTTTGCCTACCATGACCATGCCAGCTACGACACTTGGAGAATCAGATGACTGAATAGCATTAGCGAGTTGAAGATCTTCGTACAAACTAAAAATTTCTGTTAATAAAATCTTGTCTTGGATAGCTTCAGCAAAGTAAAAATCGTCTAAATCCCTGATGCCGTCTTTGCCCCGCCAGCGACGTTGATTTTCAAGTTCTCCGTTGAAATAAGTTTCTGGATAAACATACCGCTGGCTTCTTAGTGTGTTTACGGTAAATCCATATTTGCCAATAACTTTAGTTGTGGGATCAATAAATCTGTAGGGATTGGTTAAAACGCTGGTTCCTAGCTTCTCGCTGATACCAGCGGCCAGAATTCTTATCATATCTTCAGTTAGTTGACCAATTGACAGTGTGTTCACTGACTGTTTCAAAACGCTGCCTGCGCTGATCTTGGTATTATTTGAAAAACTACTTGCCATTTGTTATCCTATTTTATGCTGCCGCGTTTTCAAACAATTCTTTTAATCCGTCACTGGGAGTAGAAACTGTTTGTTTTGGTTTAGCAGGAGTCACTGATCCACTGATTGGTAAGTTTTCTCTATCAATGGCGGCCGGCATGTTGTCATCAGCAAATTCATCATCTTCCTCGGTATTAGATGTGCTTTCACCAGATGCGCCAGAAATTAGAGCAGGAGCAGCATGCTCTTTAAAAGGTTCGTGTGTGGGCAATTTTCCTACCGTAGTTTTAGTCTTGCTGCTAGTTTCCCAGAATCTGGTTGTGGGGTTTAACACCGTGTCGTCTTTGTCAACCAGTGTAACAGCGGTTGGTTTACCAGCGTCACCTGCGCTGCCATTTAGAGAAATACAACCTGCTTGTAAATCTATGGCGCTGCCTTTCATCGTCACTTTATTGCCAGACATAGCAAAAACACTATCGGTTTTTTCCATGAGTCCTTTGCCACCGTAAATCATAGTCATGCCATCACTGTAAATGTTTGTGGCAGCTTTACCTTCAACATGAACACTTCCTTCACTGACCAGTTGTATCTGTTGCTTGGCATGCATTTTTATACTAGCATCGGCATGGAAATTAATATTTTTTGAACGCATATTAATACTGTTCTGACTGTACACATCAACAGAGCCGTCTGGGTCAATTTCGATCCAGGCTGTACCTTTACTGTTTGCAATATAAATCAAATCTTTGGTGTCATGTAAAAGAATTTGATGACCGCCAGCTGAACGAAGTCTTACTAAATTACTTTCACCATCTAGTGTACCATCATCCATTAAAAAGGTATGACCGTGTTTTCTAGCTACACGACCTTCAACGGCATTGGCCTGCTGAGAAGTTAAATCTTGACCTGCTTTCAACGCATCAACTATATCTTTGCGGTCTTTAATGTCAATACCTTTGTCGTCGACTTTTCTTCCTTTGGTTGTAATGCCAAAAATTTCACTGGGACTTTCGCGCATGTAATTACTGGTGCTAAGACCGCGGGTAGTGTCAAAATCCAATCCCTGGAATTTTAATATACCGTGGGTATTTGAATCAAATGCACGAATAGGTTTAGTGAAGTTTAAGCCAGGTTTCGCAGTGTCATTGACATTGTCATTGAATTCTAGAGCTGGTGCTAACTTTGTATTTCCGCGCAGTGTTCCGGGTGGTACGTCTAGGTTTGCGGAACTTCCGGATTCGGGTAACCCCTGCATCATATAAATGTCAGGCGCGCACGCAAACCAAAATCCATCCTGGTTTTTTCCTTCGGGGAAAAAACAAAGCACTGTCGAACCTACGTCGGGACATGGGTATACCATTCCTGCCGTGTTTTTTACATTGATAAAAGAGTTACCAGATCCTTGAGCATCAGATCTGCTATAAAAGGGTGTTGCATATTTTACTGTTCGCCACTGTGCTTTGTTTGTCGCTTCTGTGGCTTTGTCGGCAAAACTAGGAATAAAAACACTGAGATTGCCCATGTGAGCAGGATGACTGTTTACTTTAACAATGCCGAGAACAACACCCTTTTCCTCGCGAACACCACCAACGTCCTGTGTTTTATATTCGTCGTCGCCGCCTTTTCTTCCACTGCTAAATTCTCTTGCTCTTGGCATTTGTTATCCTAATGCTACATTTTCTTCGTTTTCTTGAGCCGCAGCATTTAATGCCGCTCTATTTTCATTTATAAATTCTGATAATAATAAATTATTTGTATCTGTTCTTTGCTGTGTTACTATCACAGGTTCTTCAGCCACAATAGCAGCTGGTTCTTCGTCGCCAATTCCTTCTTCATAGCTAAATCCATTGCTGTCTGCTATTGCTTGTAATCTATTAGCTTGTAAGCTTGTATTTAAAGAATCTGATAGTGTGCTTACTTTAGCTAAGCCTGATTGCAAGAATCCAGGTAATCCTTTAGCACCAGCTCCTAGTATATTCTGTAGTAACAAGCCTGTTAAATTTTGAACCTGTTGCTGTCGTTGTTGTTGTTGAACCAATTGTAAACTTTCTAAGCTTCTAGCTATCTTACCCTGTACAGGTTGCATTTTTTCTCTAACCGCTTTAAGAGTTTGCTTAAAAATGCCGCCACTAAAACTAGATTTGGTTTCTATAACTTTATAAACCCCATTAAATAGTGTACTTTTATATTTTCCTGTTGCTATTGGATCTAGTAACCCTGTTAGATCATCATAGCCGGTGGCTGTTCTTAGATTAACCTGTATGTAAGGTGGGGTCAGATCATAGTTTATTGTTCCATCTGGATAAAATGGCTCCGGCCATATGCTATTGTTTTCGTTACTTTGCGGTTGCCAAAAACTATCTCCCACAGGAATAAATGCCGGATCACCTTGGATTTCTAAATCGGCTTGAATCATATCAGCACCATCGTGCAACAATGATGACATTAGATCCTTTCCGCGTTTTTGTGTTACTGTTTCGTCGTTGCTTACGCCTTGGTCCCCGGCCTGACTCCTAACAAAAGTCTGTGGCGACACGTTAGACTCATCCTTGTCTGCTTTGGGAATTCCTGTACCAAGTGTATTAACCTGATAATAAGCAGCGTCAAAGTCTAATTTAAAGTTTATTACCTCGGTATTTTCTCCGCTGAAAATATAATTATAAATCTTATGAACTCCATCACCTTTTGGTAAGGTTTTTATCGCCCATGGAAAATCACTGTAAAACATATTATATTCTTGAACTTTATATTCAATGTGCCACTTATATGATCCTGCTTTTTTATCCCATCCTAGATAATCTTTTATCTGGGGTATAATCTTAAACCATTTCACTGGTTTATTTTGTGCTTCTGTGTCATCAACACCTTTATTATTTTCATCAATTAAATTTTGTTCAACATAATCACTAGCAACAACCAAATAGGTAATCAACGAATTAATGTTGGTCCCTGCATTTACTTTAAAAAGATTTTTCGTTGGATCTACTAAACCTACTTTTTTACCCAATGGCCCGCCAATTGTTTTATACATTTTGTCGGTTTTTTGCGGAGTGTTTAGTGCATCAAATCTACTTGTAATAAGCTTTGCATTAGCAATTTGAGGATCAATTGAAAAACTATACTTGTTAGCAATTTCTGCCATGGATTGAACTGTTATAGTTTTTCCTTTGTCTTGTCTGTCCGATGGCTTTGTTTTAGCTTCTTCAAATTTATTTAACGCATCACCTAGACCTTTAGCTGGTTCACCAAGTATGGTTTTAGTCTTTTGCGTGCCACCTAAGGCTGACACATCTTTGGCCTCAAATTCATTTGCTGCCTCTGACTGGGTTAAATATTTTTCCTCTCTAACGCTTTGCGTAATACCGGACATGAACACTTCACCTACCGTGCCTGCGGTTAATTGTACGTTTATAGGAATTGTGCTGGTAATGCTTTTTAAAATGTCTTGATGGTAAGGAACCGCCGTGCACCTGTACAATGCACCGCTGGCTTCTATGCTGAATTTAATAGCAATAATTTTTATAGGTATGTATTTTGGCTTGATCGGGGAAACCTGTGAACCTAGATCATCGTATCCTTTAAATGAAATTTTTAACAGATAAGGAGTACTTATATAGTTCTGTCCAGCTTCTAGTCTTGTTGTTGCGGCATCCTTTAAACGTTCAAGCAAGGTAATACCATTTGGCTCACGAATATCAAAACTTATTTCTACTGCATTGGTGCTTGATGATTTTTTCCTGGGGCTACAAGCTATATTGGTCATCTGCAAATTATCAATAAGGAAATCCACGTCAAAAGGCCCGCGCAGATCAACTGTTGAGGTTACAGTTTGAGCCGTTTCTTCTTCGGCTACTTCGTCAACAGTTTCTGTTACTATTTTAGAGCTTGGACCAATACCACCACTTTGTACTACTACCAGACTCTGAGAAATTATCTTATCTATTCCTCCTTGAGGATCTTTCATTAGTTCAACATAGGTTCTTGGACTAATCATATACAAACTTAAATTGTAGGTGTGGCTAGCATACCCTGACAACTGGTTTGGTCTCGCATCAATTTTAACTTCTTTAACAACTGTGCCTGATGATTTTGCACCCGATCCTTCAGCCTTTTTAACAGAGCCATCAGCTGGTTTAACATTTTCTTTTGCAGTAGGTGGTGCTACATCATCGGGTGTGTTGTCGTCTGCAAACTCATCGTTACCAGGTTCAGGGTTGGGTGTTCTGTAATCGCCGCCATAGTCACCCTCACCAACAGCAGCGCCTTGTTCATCAACATCTTCGTTTCTGAGAATATCGTTGCTTTGACCACTGGAAGGTTTAACAGGGTTAGACGTTGAATATTCATCTCCATAAGCATTTTCACTATCTGCGCTGTAAGTATCTTCGTTGACTCTAGGCACCGGAGCAGCTTCTTTTTGGGATTGAGCAAGAATCTGTTCTTCATTTTTTACAGCATTCTTGCCTGTTTCAAAATAAGACCTGGCTGTGGTTCCGTTGGCATCTGTGGTGGTGGACTGACCATTGGCTAATTTTTTTGCTTGGCCGGGCCCTAGCAAGTGACTTGTTGCAAGGTAACCGGCAGCAGTTCCGGGATCGGTGTTTTCGTTAACAACGCCAATCCTCTTTAAAGTCTGGAAATTTCTTTGGGTATAGTTTTCAAACGTTCGATCCTGTAATTCTGGGTTCTGTAAAAAAGCCTGCTGGCCTCCTGGTATTGTCCAATTACTTGGATTGGACATAAAATCTTTTTGATTGAATCTTCCAGAAGCAACTGCCTGTTTATATGCTTCTGGTTTAATCATTCCAGTATCAACAAGTGCGGCTGCACCCATTTGATATGCTCCGGTATAGCCAATTGAATTTACTGCCTGATAGCCACCACTGCCTTGGCTCTCTCTTCGCTTAATTTCTGCTTTATAAGCTTCAAATTGTGATGCTGATAAACTACCTACAGCCATTTTATAATCCCAGTGAGCTGGTTAGTGTATCCTGCTTAGGAATGAAAATCTTTTTACCCGCTTTAAAATCCCAGATTGGGTCGTTGAATTCATTGGGATTCCTAATCATGAATACCCACCATAGATTGGCATTTTTATACAAGTCATAGGCCAACAAATCTGGTCTGCGATGATAGGTTTGAGTTATTGTAAAAAGCACATCATCGGCATATGCTGGAAAGGTCCTAGGTTCGTAGACATCCAGATAGTCTCCGCGCATGGAAGTCAAAGAATACGGACTGTCAATAAGATATTCTACAGCCATTAGGGAAGACCTCCAACATTTTTAGCATCACCAATGAGTGCCCCACTTGAATATTCTTTAAATCCAAAGTTACTGTTTCTTGTTTTACTGATCACTGGCATCAAGTTAACCTGTATTTCAATTGAAGTGGGTACCCTTGTTTGATGAACTAACCCCGTGGGTTGTGAACTTCTCGGTGTTTGCATAGAAACTATCATGTAGTCTACATCAGTAGGAAGATTAAAATTACAACTAGTTATTACCACAGGAACACTGTTAAACATATAAGGACCGTGTGCGCTAAATCTCAGCACAGGAGGTGGCGTGCCTCGGTTAGGATCCAATCCATAAAACATTTTTGTTGCAGATTTAATAAAATGCATAACTGCTAGCAGGTATTGTCCTTCATAGGGTGTGTTTGCTGTGAACTTACCTCCACAGGTAATTTCTCCAACGGTGCTGTTGTTATAACTAGTATTAGGATAGTTACTGTGTGTTACCTGCGTACTATTGTAGTTTGCTGTGTAACTAACACCTATACTTGGTGTGTATGGCCAAACAATACCGTCAGTAGTACGCAGAGGAGACAATATAGCACTATTTGGATCTCTGTACAAAATAGCCGGACTGCTAGGACTCAGTGATAATCTAGCCCTGTCATCATTGTCGCTGCCAACAAATCTAGCAGTTCCAATTACCGATGTATCTACGGCGGCGCCGCCGGGGAATAGTGCAGAATTTAACAATCTACTTGCACTAGCACCTATATAGGACCTTGCTGCTTGTGCAACAACACCATCACCGGGAATTACTTTTTGTAATCCTTTGCCAATGGCTTGTTGGGTGGCGTTTTGCACTACATCGTTAATATTATTGCTGTTAAAGATAGCCATAAATAGTTTTACACCCACTAAATTTATTGTTTTTAGTATTTATTGAGCGTAAAATATACGTATATAATAAATTAAGGATCGTTAATGAGAAAAAGAAAATATCTCAGCAATAAAGATTTATTGGAAGAAATCCGAATCTCAAAAAATTTATATTCAAGTTACATCGAAGAGGGCTACGCAAAATATGATTTAATTATTGCTAATATTGAGCGTATCAATGTTCGTACCATAGCAGAAGCAAAACGAAACCGCGCAGTCAGACTGGCGCGAGAGTCATACGAATCCGCCTACGAAGAAAATCCCAGTGCCGGTGTCAAATTAGGTGACTTTGCAGTCGACTGGAAAAAAATCCAAAAGACTGATGTGGTATTTAGGGTAATGACCTTTGATCACATACCTCTGCAACCTGGTCGCAAAAAAACAGTTAAAACAAAAGCAGACATGCACGTACAATGTAACTTTCCTCCCTTCCAGCACTGGAAGTTTGATGAAAACGATAATCTAATATGTGTGGGTAAAAGCCACTGGCTTGGCGGCATGGAAAACGGACATTTCAGTAAGGTACACGGAAAGATGACCAACAATCTGGTTCGTATGTTTATGAAATTGGTTGAGAGATATGCTAGTCGTAGCAACTGGAGAGGTTATACGTATAACGATGAAATGCAGGGCAATGCTTTATTACAACTAAGTCAAATTGGGTTGCAGTTTGACGAAAGCAAGAGTCAGAATCCGTTTGCTTATTACACCGCCGCTATTACAAACAGTTTTACTCGGGTGCTTAACTTGGAGAAAAAAGGCCAAAGGATCAGGGATGATATTCTCGAAGCCAATGGTTTAAACCCAAGTTATACTCGACAGACAGAAAATGAAAACTATAAATTTACTCAAGCCAGCGAAGAGTAACGCATGGGAAATCTATTTAAACGAGCAATATTTTTCACCGATCTTCACCTAGGACTAAAAAGTAATTCAAAACAACACAACAACGATTGTTTGGATTTCATTGACTTTGTTGTGTCCACGGGCAAGGAAGAAAACTGTGATACCTGTGTATTCCTCGGAGACTGGCATAATAATCGCGCCAGCATCAACGTTAGCACGTTAAATTACAGTGTTGAAGCCATTGACCGATTAAGTGCAGCATTTAGTCAGATTGTTTTCATTCCAGGTAATCACGACGAACACTATCGAGATACCAGAGAAATGAGCAGTGTTATCTGGACTAAAAAATACAGCAATCTAAGGCTGATCAATGAAATAACAGTTGACGGGGATGTTTGTATTATGCCTTGGTTGGTCGGCGACGAACATAAACGTGTATCAAAAATAGACTGCAAATATATGTTTGGCCATTTGGAACTGCCCAACTTTTTAATGAATGCTATGGTCCAAATGCCAGACATAGGAGAACTGCGCCGCGAAGATCTTCGCTGTGAACAGGTGTTTACCGGACATTTCCACAAGCGACAAACACATAAAAATATAACCTATATCGGCAATGCCTTTCCACACAACTACGCAGATGTCAACGACGATGATCGAGGTGTAATGATACTTGATTGGGGCGGAAAACCTGTTTATCATAGGTGGCCGCAAGCGCCTAAATATCGTAGATACAAGCTCAGTGAAATTTTAGCAAAGCCCGACGAGTTGTTTGATACTAACATGTATTGTCGTGTTGAACTGGATATCGATATTAGCTACGAAGAAGCAAATTTTATCAAGGAGCAGTTTATCCCAGAGTTTAATTTACGTGAGCTTAGTCTCATACCTCGAGCGGAGGTTGATGATCACGCACAGGATTTTGAGGGCGAAGTTAACTTTGAAAGTGTGGACAGTATTGTTACATCACATTTAATACAGTTGGACAGTCCACAGTACGACAAAACTCTTATGTTGGATATATATCAGAACCTATGATAGATCTAAATGACTTCTTAGTTAAAGGAGAAAAATGGTTGTACGATACTCTTGCAAAGTACAAGCAAGACGTACTGCCCAATGACGTTAGACTACAGATAGACTATCGTGCACGTAATCAAACTTTTGAAGATTACTTTAATGAATATAAGGATCTGCGTAGTTTTGTTAGTATACAGTAACAGTTGTAGTTTTGGTTTTACAAACGGGCCAAAGGCATATCCTGAGTTGATAGCTGAACACTTAGGCGCTAGAATAATTAATAATGGCATGTCAGCCTGTTGCAATAGAAGGATAATTAGAACTAGTTTACGAGATTTACTGGAACTACGACAAACTACCGGCGATCACATACTTGCTCTTATAGGTCTAACAATGCTGTCAAGAACAGAAAAATGGCAACCATGGCTAGATCAAAATCACAATGACGGCGACTTTGCAAGTATTAGAATAGACAGTAGTAGATTTAATTGGACCAATGGTCTAAACACTGAACATAAGGATGTATGGAAGTATGCAGACAAAAATCTAAGAAATTATTACAAAGAATGGTTACTGCTATATGATCCGGAAGAGCGTGTAGTAGAATTACTAGCAGACATAGTAATGTTTGTAGACTGGGCTCGAGCCAATAATATAAATTGCCTAGTGTTTAATAACATGGAGTGCTTGCCCGAATGGGGCCAAACACCTTTTTTGGACACGTTTAAATCTAAGTTAGAACAAAGTGATAATGTAATTGATCTTTGGAAATTTAGCTTTCGTGACTACGCATGGTCTTTAGGTCATGTTCCTTATGACGTTGAAAAATATGGTGAACACGGTCATCCAAACCAACAAGCACATATCGACTTTGCTGAACATTTAATTGTACAATATATAAATGTTTAAGCTCAATACTCTCACAGTGAAAAATTTTATGAGCGTGGGCAATCAGACCCAGGCTGTTGACTTTGACCGTCGAGACTTAACTCTTGTACTTGGTGAAAATTTAGATCAAGGAGGTGATGACTCTGGCGCCAGAAATGGCACGGGTAAAACCACAATCATCAATGCACTGAGT
>Ga0208160_1000105_pt1 | contig 37656 bp, 50 predicted proteins | sample CB_VirMetaG_FD_184536 | JGI IMG/M metagenome (GOLD analysis project Ga0208160, IMG submission 184536) | Freshwater to marine saline gradient viral communities from Chesapeake Bay - CB_1504_1 Viral MetaG (SPAdes) (version 4) | ecosystem: Environmental > Aquatic > Marine > Coastal | place: USA... | reverse complement strand
AAAAGTATACATCATGTCAAGTACTCTATAATGACAGATTGTTCAAATATTATATACTATATATTTACTGACAGAGGCTAATCACCCCACTTATATATGCGAAAAAAGGGGTGGCGTCTTTCTTGGTGTACCCCCCCTCCCTTTATGATGGTAAAGAGCTGCAGAAACATACTACATATTGTAGGCAGGTATTTATAGAAGCAGCTTAAATATTTTAATTATTGGGATATGTGGCTTTGGGATTGCGTATACGCCAGAATTGCATGCATTGTTTTAGTTTGCACAATGTTTATTGTACAAAGTTAGTGAATATATCCAGATTCCCGCCCAAATTCACTGGAAAATATAATCAGGGAGAGGTAACGTTCTTTTCACCAGTCTGGCTATAATGGCAACTGTAGATTCGCGCCAGTGTGAATGACTATTATCAAGCAGCAATATAAATAAAGATTGAATACTATTGAGGTGGTGTCGAGATATCTTTACAGGTGTTTGGGCTTGTAGATGCGGGATAAAGTGTAGCTGTCGAAAAGTCTTTACAGCATGAAAACATAACGATACCAAAGTAATACTGTTTGGCAACCTAAAGTGACTTTTAGTGTTGACATTGCAACTCATGTTTGATATACTGGAGATAGTTACAAATAATAAACTATATATGAAACACGTTAAATTGACATTGAGGGAGGCTCTTTATCAGAAGATAGAAGAGGAGGCGCGCACAATGGACTTACCAGTCGCAACCTATATTAAAGCAATACTTATTAACTCAATTAAAGATGAAGTATGAAGAAGTTAGCTTGGCTTATGTACTATATGGAGGACTAGTAGTAGTCGCAGTATGGTACGTGGGAATGATTATATTATTCTCTCTAGGTAAAATCTAGGCGAAAAATCAACTTAATTAATTCATTAACAATATAATTATGTATACAAAAAAGGAAATTAAAGAGAGTAATCTAGTAGGGTTTTTATTCATTTTGTCCCTACTAGGTGTAATGGTTTGGTTTATGAGTGAAGCGATTGTAACCGTGGGTTAAGGGCTGGCGCTGTTACCCTTCATTCTCCTTTTATAGTGGAGGGTAACGCGATAATCATTAACCTAAAGATTATGAAAGCATTAGCTTGGTACAATGTAGTACTAATGAGCGTGGTAACACTGATAATGTTCAGTAACGTAGAATATTACGGTGGTGGATTAGTATTGTTTGGAGCGTTGTTATACTCACCAACAATTATATTCCCTGTATTATATCTTAACAAGAAATAGTATGAAGCATAAATGGAGAGATGATATATGGACTGAAGGTAAAATACTGCGTGATTTACTAGGTAGTATGCGTAGACAGGATGAGGAGGCGAAAAAATTTCGCACTCCTGAGGCAGTATCTAGGCTAGAAAGATTAAAGAAACGTATTCGTCCTTTACTATTTAAACAATAAAACTATGGACTCGATAAAAGTTGCTACATGGAGGTATGCGCGGCAAGCCAGGTGTAGAGCTGAAAGCCAAGGCAAGGCTGGATGTGGTAATGGGATTGCAAGAGAGGTGGAACATCTTAAGGCAAAGGCATTGTCTAAGAAGGATGTGCAGCTCATAGCTTCTATGATGAAGGATGACGAATATATTTATCTTAGTGCTAGTGAGTCTAATTGCTGTCATGACTTAGAGTTTATAACAGAAAAGGACTTGACTGAATACATGGCCCCAGTATCAATTAACTTATAAAACTATGGACATTTACAGTGCTCTTAGTCCAGCCGAAGCGAGATTCGCTTTACCAGATTCAATCGTTACATACCTAATAGGCATGGCAATTATCTGTTTCGCTGGATATCTATTAAAAAAATAAACAAATGAAAGAACAGTATTGTATTGAGTGTGATGAACCGATGAGAGAAGTTTACTGCACTCAGACCCTATCATGGAATGGCGTTCGGGATGTGCCGCTATATCTATGTGATAAGTGTTTAATAACACAGGAGTTATAAGCAGGTTACAAACTCTGTTTGTACGCCCGAAGTAACGAAGTTACAAGCAGACAGGCCGCTTTTTCTCCACCAAACCAGTCATTAACCCTCAAACCTATGACTACCAAGCAACACGCGTTTAAGTATGCACGCCTATGGGGCGGAACAGTAACAAAGATATTCGACGACATGAGCAGACACGTTGGATACCATTGTTTCAAGAAAGAACTCAGTGAAAACGACAACACGTATTCAATTGAAGAACGTAACTTTTATTTCTTAACACCTTTTTACCTATGAAAAAAAGGGGATATGTCGTTGCTCCACGATTTAAACAAGGAGCTGAGGATACATGTAACTATAAACGCTACCTGTTCCAAGCCTACAAGAAAGGCGAAATCTCTCGTGATATCTATGAACAGTACGCTGACCCCAAATCAGTAGAGATAGCAGCTACTCCCTTCAGATGGAACGAACTATCTATCTATCAATTTAATTCTTAACCAAAGCAAACATGGGATATGCAGGATTTTTAATCATCCTAATTATGTTCAGCTTCCTAATGCTGGAGATGGTAAGCGATGCAATTATATTATTTAACTAAAAACAAACATGAAAAAGAAAACTATAGTGATATCAATAGTGCTATCACTCATCACAGGATTCGTAGCAATAGCAGACGGTTCACAAACCCCTATGCTAGAGGAACTATACAAGGCTAAAGGCGATGACGTGTATCAGTTAGAACAAGACCTGAAACTACAGGTAAATGAGTGGTGTAAGATAGAGCGTAGACTAGCGGATTCTAAGCTATCCGACTACTCAAAAAAGAAAGCTGACTATACACAATCAGAACTAGACAGACTTAATAAGAAGTCCAGGCAAGTATGCGGTGATAGTTTGCCTGCGCCTGAAACCAAGATACAAGAAAAGAAAGTAGCTGTTGATATGAATAACTATGACCTCGACTGTCTAGCTGATGCCGTTGCAGTAGCAGAAACATCTTACTGTCAGGCAGGTAGTGGACTATCAAGGAACAACGCATTTGGAATCATGACATGGAAGACAGGCACAAGGCAGTTGAAACATTATAATACTTGTGAGGATTCATGGGATGACTTCAAGCGTATTTGGTCGACACACTATGATGTATACCCTACAATGTCAACAGCCGTTAAATGGACGGGTAACGACAACCCTCAACGATGGCTTACTAATGTTAATAACGCATACCAAAGATGTTACATAAGAAAATTCGGATTATAAAAAGATGTGTGAAGTGCAAGAAGCTTAAGTTCAGGACTAGCTTCCACAAAAACAAGAGGCAGCCAGATGGTCTCTTCTATTACTGTAAGGACTGTAAGAATATAATGGCCAAAGAGGAGTATCAAAGAAACAAGGATAAGTATATTGAAAGGTGCTATGAGTGGCGCAAGACAGACAAAGGGAAGGCCAGTATAGCCACCACATATGCCGAACAAAAGAAGAAGCATCCTGAAAAGTACAAGGCTAGAACCACACTCAATAATGCGCTTGCAAAGGGGAAGATTTCTAAACCAGATGCGTGTGAAAGGTGTGGTGTACCTGCTGAGAAACTGGCTGCACACCACCACGACTACTCAAGACCACTAGAGGTAGCGTGGGTATGTTACTCGTGTCATGTAGAGCTACATAACATTTCAGAGTTTGTCGAGTCGACAATCAAGACTCACTTTGACTTATAATTTAACATTAACTATAATGAAGCTAAGAACTACTAAACGGGATATGCTTGATTTAATTCTCGATAAATGTCCGAAGTGCGGCGAGTACGTGTCAGATAAGAATGACAAGTGTATTCATTGTCTTGCCGCTAAACTTCGTGAAGATAACATTGCTGCTTTCGCAGTAAGTAATTGGAAGAAAGTAAGGAAACATAACCAACTATAACATGGAACTAAGAAACCCTGACACCCCAGTCAACGAACAAAGGGGAAGACTAGTAGGAGCAGAGATAGTAGAAATCTATTCACAAAAGAAAGACCCTATCATGTCCTTTGACCCTGAAAGCAGAGGGCAACTACAACTAGTGCTAAACGATATGATGTTTCAACTTACTCCTGAGGATGCTATCCGTGCAGGATTAAGGATGGAAATGAAAGAAGACGGAATGATTAACGACCTTACCGTACTAGGAGAGCTAGTAGGTGGACAAGCTATCTTTGAATACTCAGGCTTTGCTGAGGCTAGGGACTTTGAGTTCATGAGGTCTGTACTTAAGGGGATAATAAATGAGTTCAAAGATAGAGTTAAGTATGCTATTGCTGCTGACCATCACGTTAGAGGGAGAGATGAAATTGTAAAAGATTAACACTTAACTTTATAAGTATGAGAGAAATAATTATTATAATACTTGCCGTGCTTGTAATAGGGGTCATAATCTGGATACCTATTAACTTGCTCACGGCACACTCTTGTAAGGTGAACGCCTCTGACATGGGGAAGGACTATAAATATAGTTTTGTGAGTGGGTGCAGGATAGAGCACGAAGACGGGAAATATGTGAACTGGCAGATGTATAGGCAGGTCGAATTAAACACTTAACTTTATAACGATGGCTGAATGCGAATACTGTGATGATAGGGAGTGTGAAGACCTTCCAATTGGCAGGCTAATGACAATCAATCCTGACGAAGACCCTTACTTAACTATACGTCCGCTAAGTACAGGAACGTGTGTTAAAATAAAAAATTTATATGACTCTCTATTACGCAAAGGAACAAATAGAACAGGCACTAACGACACAGACAGAACTTGATTATGCCTTAGCGTCGCCAGGTAAACTAATGCCTGGTACTACATACGAGAGTATGCGTGTAGAGTTTACCATCTATTGTGTTAAGGAGGATATAAGGTTTCAGCTAAGAGCAGTGTTCACAATCAATGGTAGTCCTAAAATAATTGAGCAGGATAAAAGAGAAATAGAGAACCTCATTCATATCATTAAACAAAAACTAAATGCTGGAGCTATGGTATCAACACAACAAGCATAAGTCTTATCCTCAAAAGGATGAGTCTACTTCAAGGGTAGCCTATGTTAAGAATGGAGCTGTTCACTTCCGTTTCTTAGGAGGACAGAACGAACCAGAGGTAGGCGAGGAAGAGCTTGGTACTATATACGAAATCATGCAAGAGCTCGGCAGGGCTGTTCAATACGCACTGCACTATGGTACTAGTACTGAGATTGGATACTCTATCTGGCTCAGTGTAAGGAAGAAACTAAAACAAATAATAACTCTCGACGATAAGAGCGAGATAAAACCTATAGCCATCGTGATAGATGGACACAAAGAAACTGTATAACCCCTCACATACTCATCTATGAAAACCTACAGAATTAAAGTGGTAGAAAAAGAAACATTCTACATTGAAGTTAAAGCACCTAGTAAAGAAGATGCTTTAGAAGAAGCAAAGAGTCTATATCTTTTAGGCGACTTTGAGCGTGGCTTTGAGAACACCGACTATCAAGTAAGAATAGACGGCGAACTAATCATATAAATGAAAATAATAATCATAACATTGAATTCGATTTATGCAATCGGATGTATCTCTTCGGCTCTCCTAGGTCGATATCACTCTAAAACTGACAGGGTTTATTACTTCCTTGTCGCCCTCTTATTCCTTTGTAACTCCTATTATGTCTTTACTAACTGATGAATACCTTGAAGTAAACACTCTTGCCATCCTCATTAACCATGCTGAACATCTTGATACTGTTGAACTAGACACAGGAGACTTCAGTAGTGAGTATCATAAGGAAGTATATAAGATACTTAACAAGCTAAAGAGAGATGGGAAAGAGATTAGTTTATCCGCCTTGTATGTACCAATGAAAGAGAAAGGATTAGAGATACAAGAACTTGCCTGTAACTTTGATACCTCTGCTACTACTGACTCTCACTTACCTGAATTCGTTAAGCGTTTACGCGACCTTCGGATTAAGAGAGAGATACAGTATGCGATAGATGAAGGAGAAGACCCATCCGATATAATAAAGAAAGCTAAGATACTAGAGGAGAAGATACAAGTTGAATCTCCTATCTCCTTATTAGAAACCTTTAGTGAGTTCAAGGAACACTATGAAGAGGTGAAGGAAACTGGACACTTAGGTTTAGTAACTGGATTCACTGAGCTAGATGACATATGCCCTATGACTAAGGGGGCAATGATAACCCTAGCAGCTAGACCAGGTATAGGTAAGTCCGCTATGGCGCTAACAATAGCTAGGAATCTAGCCGAGTATGGACAGCGTGTACTCTTTATATCATTAGAGATGTCTCGTGTAGAGATAATGGCTAGACTGTTATCCCTTGTATCAGGTGTAGATTCAAAGAGAATCAAGAGTGGTGACGCTGATGAGACAGTTAATCAAGGTGAACAACTACTAGAGAGATTGGACAAGAATCTTATACTAACATATAACCCTAGACTTACTAGCTTTGAAGCATGTCGTATGGCTTATAAGCTACACAAGCAACAGCGTATTGACTTAGTAGTAATAGATTATTTACAATTGATGTCAGATAAAACTAAGGAGAACAATAACCTAAGAGTGGCGAACATGAGTAGAAACTTTAAAGTATTAGCTGGTGAATGTAACAACACGGTACTAGCACTGAGTCAGGTTAATAGACAGAGTACTGGTATGACTAGCGGTAGACCTACCATGTCACAGCTAAGAGATTCAGGTGCGATAGAACAAGACTCAGATATGGTATGGATACTACACAGGGATATGGATGAGGATATAGGTAGACCACAAACAACAGTAGCTAAACTACACATAGACAAGAACAGAGCAGGAAGGAACAATGTAGCTGTAGACTTTAAGTTTGTACCTGAGACTACTGAGTACAAAGAGAACAGTTATAAGCAGAGAATGGCAGACAATGCAAATCAAATCTTTCAAGGGGAAATCGTTGACGACGATGACCTATAATATATAATATAATTACTTAACAACAAAGGATATGCAAAAGTACAAAGTAACACACTCCCAGTCACGAACCAAGCAGGTTCAGCAGTATGAACCACATCAATTCTCCTACACAGTAGAGAGAGAGGTTGAGTTGAAGGATGCTGCGATAGAACTACCGTTGCTAATGAAACAGCTAGAGCAACACGTTTCTAATAAGCTAGACGAGGACATCTCGGGTTTGAAGCAGGACAAGGAAAAGTCCTAGAAACCCCTGAAGAACCTAAAGAAGAATGGTTTAAAGAGAAAGACGGAAAGAAATACGTTCGAGTAACGGCTATGCTTGGTGCAGTTAATCCTGTTGAATACAGGGTTACCCACGAGGAATTGATGCAATACGCAGCAATGGGAACCATCATTCATAAAATGGCAGAAATGGTACTGCAAGGGAACGATAACCCTACACACCTCTGGACGGAGTGCGCGGATGAGTGGAAGCTAGTCCAAGAGGGAAGCCTAAAACTTAATCCATCTGCCGCCAATCCACAAGGCTTTATGCAAAAGTACAGCGACTGTTTCGATTGGAAAGTCCTGGATGAGCTAATCGAAATTGAGATGTATGATGATGAGCTACTTGTATCAGGCACAGCCGACTTGATTACTAAATATAAAGGTAAGCTATCACTCTGTGATTGGAAGACTAGTAGAAGCTATAGCAAAGAAAAGAAAGAACACTACTTCAAACAGCTAGCACTCTACGCTCATATGTATGAGAAGAAGTATAATAAAGTTATACATAACCTAGTCATCATGCCTCTAAACCCTAAGAACAAAGCGGGATTCGGGGCGCCGCTAGTCACAGATGAAGTAGATAAGTATAAGAAACTTGTACTAAAAGATTTAGAAATATTTAATAACAAATTTAGAAATGACAAGTAAGAAAGAATTGCTCAAAAGGATTGAGCGACTTGAGGCAGAGCTCAAGCTAGGCCCACTCACTGAGAAGGATGACCACCTCGCTCATGTATTCGGGGATAACAATAGGCTGGATAAGATAGAGAATAGGGTGGATGCAATGGAACACTATCATAAGCTAGCCTATGTACAGGATGAACAGAAGTATCTAAAGGATGACAACAAAAGCGATTGGTAATATATTTATTTAACATACACAAGTATGAAACTATCAGAACTAGCTCAGAACGAAACTCCGTTCACAGTAGAGAGCTTCCACGGTTACATGTGGCAGAAGTGGAATGATGCGGAGAAGAAGTTCGAGAAGAGCAAAGAGTATCAAGAGGGAATGCAGAAAAGCTACTCTCTTAAAATCAAAGTTAAGGATGGCGAGGACTGGCTAAACTTAACTGAAGGGCAAATGAAATCAGTCCTACTAGCTACACTAAAAGATGGAGTAGCTAAACTAGTTGGTGCTGGTCTAAAGGCTAAGTCCAACGGTAAGGAAGGAATGGACATTCGTTATTACTTTACCCCTCTCAAGGACGACGACTCGTTACCATTCTAATTAACCCCCTCATCCCATGCCTAAGAAAAAGAAACAGAGGCTAAAGGGTAGTAGGGGTGGAAGTAGGCCCAAGGCAAAGGGCTCAGCATACGAATATGCAGTAGTGAAGAAGTTCAGAGCCTTGGGCATAGAGTGCGGAACAACTCGTGGCAATTCAAAATCTCAAGATGCTATGGGTATAGACATACACTTCCCGCACAAACTCCCCCTCAATATCCAGTGTAAGTGGTTCGCCTCATACAAGAACCCAATTCCATACATAGAAGTTATGCCCGACGACGAGAAGTATAATGTCGTATTCGAAAAGATAAACCACAAGGGTGGTTGGGTTACCTTAAAGGAAGATGACTTCATGGAAATAGTAGCACTACTTATTAAAGAAAAATTATGGAAGGAATAATTGAAGACATACTCAGAGCCTGCGAAGAACGTAGGAAGATGGGTAAAGAAAAATATGGTAACGATTCATACGTAGATAAGAATATGTATCAGGAAATTATAGAAGAACACTACGATGCAATTAACTATAATCTATTTCAGATTATGAAAATCAGAGAGCTAGAAATCAAAACTAAAAAACTACAGAAATGTGTGCAAAAAATGATGAGTGGTTCATCAGCTAACAATCTCCAAGATGAAGAAATCAAGGAACACAATAGCAGGACATGCAAAGATAAGGAAGAGTGAATGGTGTGCATACTGTGGCAGTGCACTAGCCCGACACGAAGTACACGTAGACCACTTCCTACCAGTATGTTACTCGGATGAGGCGTACAACCAGGTCAATCTTCTCCCCTCCTGCCAAGAATGCAATCAGATAAAGTCCTCAATAATGTTTACAGATATATATGACGCCCGACTCTACATACAGATGGCCAAGGAGGGCAGGAAAGACGAATATTGGGCAAATATACGGGCACATAAAAAACAAAAAACGAACTTAAGTTCATCTCAAAAATAAAAACGGCTCTAATCGAATGTTTCTAGTTATGCCGCATACACAAGCCATTAATCAAACCTATGAATAAGAAGTTTTCCTTTCAAGAGCAAGTAGCCATAGCAAAGCAGGTTGAAGATAAGTTATACAATTATTGGGAGGGGTTGTCAAGTACCGTACACTTGATAGACTTACGAGATAAGAAGAAGTGGGAGGATTATGACATAGACTTTATACATGCTCGGTTTCAGGATGACATTGTAAAGTTTAGAACTGTGGAAGTGAAGGTAGATTTCAGGATGTCTGATACTGGGAACTTCTTTATTGAGATAGGTGAGCGTGGTTGGTTGAATAAGAGTAAGGCTGAGACCATAGCTTACCTGAATCATGGTAAAGGATTAATGTATTATATTCCTAATAAAAGATTAAAGGGTTACATCGAGGCACACAAGAGTGAGTTCGATAGTAGAAAGGTCAGCACCTCTGACTGGGGAGGGTACGATGTTGAAGGTTTGCTTGTACCGTACGATGATGTAGTAACTAACATACCTATTTATATAGAAGACTTAACCTCAATCCTATGAGTTATGAAGATGATGTCCTTGATTGCATGAATGATATCAAGAAGTGTCATGACAGGATGCAGAATCTCTACAAACTATCTCCAGATTTTCTGCACACAATGGGTCTATTAGAAACTTGTTTGTATCTATTAGACACAGGAATGGAGATGGTAGCAACCGTCAACAGGGAAAGTAATAGTAACGTGGAGTTCAAGCCTGATAATATTGACTGACGCATCGCTCTAATATAAAATCTTGTTAACAACAATGGTTGTTAATTTGACCAAGAAACCCCACTCAATCGCGGTGGGGTCTTTTGGTTTCGCTTAATAAAAGGGGATATGCTCTTTACCAAGCGGGAGCATTCTACCGAAGGGGTCCTATGAAGTCAACCCTTCTTTAGTAACTAGACGTAACACGGAGAATACTACTCCTACTACTGCTACGGTTAGCTCTTGTAGTGACTGCTCGCCACTGAAATACATACCGACACCAGTACAGACGGCAGCCAATCCCGCCCATAGTGTCTTAGAAGTGTACCACTTCTTTCCTTTGCTTGCCATATCTTTTAAGTTAAAGATTATTTCTTGTCATACTTCCTTTGAATCTAACTAGGAAATCTATCGGGTCGAAGTACCCATAGTATCCGTTATCATAGTCCATTACTTCCCAGCTAAACAAATCATTCTTATCTCCAGGTTTAAGGAACCTGTATCCAAAGTGTAGGTGTGGTCCGCTAGAATCTCCAGTGTTACCTGTCCATCCTATCAGGTCGCCTACATTCACCCTTGCTCCATCTGATACGTTCACCTTTGATAGATGTCCGTACACACTCTCAGATGCTTTATATGGATTCCTTATCTTGACATGTAAGCCATATCCTTTTACACCTGAATCCTTTTTCATTACCTCTCCATCCATAGCAGCATACACTGGTGTACCTACTGGTACTCCAAAGTCTATACCGTTATGTCCCTTCATCCCATACTTCGCATAGTAGTCAGGTCTCTTAGCAAAGAGTTGTGATACTCTAGGCTTAGTCCTAATCCATTGAAGTTCAAATACTGCACCGTCTTGTATTGGATTTAATAACATATTAAATAGTTATAGAATAAGCTTTCGTGATGAACGGGTCGAACTTAGTTTGTACTGTACGCCTTGCATAGCAGTATCCTTTATCTCCCCATCTTGTTCCCCACGAATTAGCTATCTTAATTACACTATCACCTGTACCAAATGTTTCTACATACGTCATAGCGTGATAACCTTGTGTCCTTCTTTTAATATAATGCTTTGAGCTTAACCTTTTAGTAAGTGATTCACCTGTCTCTATATCACAATCAATTACTAATGGTTCCTTATAGCCCCACACATCATTAGGCTTAACCTTGTTATAGCCTTTAATCTTAATTCTTTCTCCTTTTACTGTAGGAATACCGTGCTCCATAGCATACTCTAATCCTATCTTGATAGTATTCCCACCTCTGCCTTTCATGTGCTCCCTTACCTCATCATTAAACTTGTGGTCGTCTAACTCTATTACATCATAATAGTGTGACTCTACTACATTGCAAATAGCGGCAGCATAACAACCATCACTCGCTTGCTTTCTTATCTTCATAGCTTGGGTTTTATTTCTCCTGACTCGAGCAATTGTCTGACAATTCTTAGGTCGTCGACAGCTCCTTGATTACCAGCCTTCCTCGCCTCTTTAATCTCTTTATCTATCTTACCTATGTCTCTATTCTTTAGCATGTCAAGGACATCAGCCTGCTTCTTCTCATCATATCCTTTAATGTTTACACCTAGTATAAACCTTAATGCTCTTTCAGTCTTAGAAGTTCTATCCTCTTCCTTCTTAGTAAGCTCAGAGAATCCTAGCGCACGCTCTATATCTTTAATAGGTCTGGCTAAATCAAATATCTTTCTTCCCACTGGAGTACTTAGTATAGGTATATCCATACCAAACACTGGTTTCCTCTGTCCTTCAAACTCTTTTATATCTCTCTCGTAGAAGAAGTCATAGTTACTTAGTATCTCTATTGGTGTCTTGATAAGCGGAGACATCAACTCCAACGGTAGCTCTTGTGGTCTACCGAACTTAGCTAAGTCTATAGTAGGCAAGAACCCTTCTAGCTTTAAGTAGTTCTTAATCCCGTCTGGCCTCTGTCCTACGAATACACTGTACCCTTCTCTCATCCAATCTGGCAACAGGTCTTCATCCATAGGCTCACCCTCTACCATAGATTCAACGGCCTTCTTTGCCTTGCCTATAACAGCTACCTTTCCTGGTTTCTGTATAAGTGTGGCTACCTGTAACGGTAAGTTCTTTCTTGTCCATGTATAGAATGGGAATGCAGACTTAAAGATAACACGTTCAGCATCTGTTAAATCTGAATAGTCAAATAGATATTTCCTTACCTCTTTAGCCGCAGAAGCTTTATCAAATCCTTTTAACCTTCTATTGATATACATACCCATCTTCGCCGAATCCTCTAGATAAGCACCTACTGCTCCACCTTGTTCGAATAGCCATGGCTGTTTCTTTAATTGTCTCTCTATATCCCCGAAGAATGCACCTACTCCACCTAGTCCTTCCTCTACAAATTCTTGATAGAAGCCAAACTCTTGTTTGCTTAATGCTTGACTAAGCTTTCTTCCAGCCTTCTTAGCCTTAGCAGCTTTATACATAACCTCATATCCTTTCGCTATATGCGCTGGGTTATGTACTCCACCTAGCCATTGCTGCCATGTATTAGATACCGCATTCCTTGAGTGGAACGCTGGGTTAACAAATGTTAATATCTTTTTTATCTGATTCTGTACAGTGTTGTATCCTTTTAGATAATCCTCTAATACCCCTAGGCTACTGTATGAGAAGTAAGTCTTCTCTAGTGCCTCGGCAACCTCTGCCTTTGCCATGTATCCAGTAAGTTCTTTTATGTTTAATCTCTTGTATCCATCTGGGATAGACCCCACTACTGGCTTGAGAATAGATGACTCCCCTGCATTAGCGGTAGCCTTTAATGTAGCAACTGCTTTCTTTCTTTGTATAGCTTTCCTTGATTGAGTTAATGTTTCAAACATTCTTTGTAACGGGTCTGTCTCAAACAAAGACTTCTCCCCTACCTTTGCCAATACCTGTTCAATCTCTGGTGCGTTAGCTCCAGTTCTTTGTAGTGTCTTTGCTGACAAGCTACCCTCTTCCTTTGTTAAAGACTTAATCTTATCAAGTAAACTTTCTTTAACTGTTTGATGACTCTGTATTGTTTGTTTATTCTTAGCTCTTTTAAGTGAGTTGTTTATACTTGTAACCTCCTCACTCAGTACCTTCCTCTGATTCTTTATCCTAGACAATGCCTCAGCGTCGTCTATGTCCACCCATCCATCAGTTGTTTTCCTGAGCTTCTGTCCTGTCTCTATAATCTCAGCTGTAGTTCCAGTTGTCTGTCTTCCAATCTTCCCTCCAAACTTAGCAAAGTTAGCAGTCTTCTCTATCCCTTCTTCAGACACAACCTTCTTACCCTTCCCAAAGCTAGGCTTTTTAATAGCTCCTTTCTTCGGAACGTTTGTGAATCCCTTACCAGGTAGGTTATCAACCCCTGCTTTCTTAACTAGTCTTTTCATTCTCTCTACTACAGGGATAGCATCTTTAACTAGTTCCCTCTGTATCGCTGTTAGCTTATCAAGGTTAGGCTTTGCCCCTACCTTAATGCTTTCTAATACATTCCCTATCTCATCCATGTCATCCACTGTAACCTTACCTTTCTTTAATAGGTCATCCACCTTAGTAGCGAATGGTCTAATCTCATCCAGTGAATCCGCCGCTGCTTTACGGAATTGTCTTTCTAATGACTTAACAAAGTCTTGTCCTTCCCCTATTTGTTTAGCAAACTTCTCTATCTGTTCAACTGTTTGTGCCCCTCTAGCAGCTGGTACTGAGCCAAATGTAGTAGCCAGTACATCTCCTAATTGCTTCTCTCCTCCTAATGGTATTCTCTTTAGAGCCTCTACTCCTTTAGTTACTCCTCCTAAAGCTTTCTCTTCTATCTTCCCTAGCCCTAGCGCTTTCCCAAGAGATACTGCCTCATCTGTAAATGGTAGTCCTACTGTTATAAGACCTCTTTGTCCAGCCTTAGCTGCACCTCCAAGAGTCTTAGCTGCTTGACCCCCCTTAAGAGCAACCTTACCTGCCTTTGTTAAAGCTCCTACTCCTATAAAGTTAATAGGGTCTAATACCACATCAGCAAGAAACCCTTTTAATCCTGTTAGCTTAAAGACATCCGAAGGAGTTACTCTTTTCTTTATAGCTTCTCCTATAGTTACATCCCCAGCTAGCGCCCCTGTCGCAATAAACTGTGGAAGCTGTAAGACATCTATAACATCAGATACAAATCCTCCGCTAAAGAAATCTCCCTTTCCTTTCTTTACTCTACCCGCCCCTTTAGTACCACCAATTGTAGCCTTTAGTTGCTGGGCCTGCTCAGGTGTTAATGCCATATTTAAAACTGGTTAATTCCTTTTACGTTTGGATTTCCTGATGTGAATGAAGCGATAGGACTAGTTAGTGCTTCCCAGAAGTTTCCACCAACTGTGCCAAGTACATCAGCTAACTGTCCACCGAATGCACCTAACTCACTTCCCGCCTGTCCCTGTGTAGGGGCTGATACATCTGGAGCAGATATCTCTCCTGATAGAGGATTGATTGTATAGCCAGCGTTAATCGCTACTTCGTAGTTACCTGACTGTGCTCTTAAATCCCTAGCATCTCCCTTGTATCCATACTTATTAGCAACCTCCACTGGGTCTCCACCTTCCAAGATGTCATTGTAAACAGTAGCTAGTGTAGGGTCGAAGCCAAACTCTGATACTCCTCCTGCACCTGCTCCGCCACCACTACCACCTGTACCACTAAGACCTATTCCTAATGCCCACTTCTCTGCCTTACCTAGTTTTCCTAGATTAAGAGTCTCAAATTCTCCAGCATCTTTATCAAATACAGAAGCAGTAACATTACCCAATTCATCTGTGAAGTATTTTGTCTCTATGTTAGGCTGACTAATCTTGTCCCATATCTCTGCTGTCTGTGCATTACTCTTTAATATGTTTGCCTTTATCTTCTCCCCTTCCTGCGTAGTAACTATCTCCCCACTTATAGGGTCAACAACTAATCCTTGTGCTTCTAGTGCAGCATTCGCCTGCTCAAACGCAGCTATCTCAGCCGCAGAAGCAGCTTCAATCTGTCCTTGTAATAGTCCTTGTTCAGCTAAATCAAACTGTGCTTGTGCAGCATCAGTAGCTTCCTTGGCTCTAGCCAGATTATTCTTTAATGGTTCTAGTTCCTCAGCTGTTGCACCCTTAAGTGCTGCCTCAGCAATCTTCTTCTCCAGGTTTATCTCAGCCTGTAGAGATTGTTGCATAACAGCAGCCTGATTCTCTAGCTCTATCTGTCTTTGTTCTCTTCTACTACCACGAACAGAACCAGCCGCAGCTGTACTAAACCCTAAAGAACTAACAGCTCTTTCTGTTTGGTCAGCTAGCATCTGCTTTCTCTGTGTGAACCTATCTTCTATTAACTGATTAGACATAGCAATGTCTTTCTCTAGCTGAGTCTGTAATCTATCTGTCTCCTCCTGTAATCTTAGAGCGGCTAATCTTTCAGCTTCAGTCTTTTGGCTTAAGCTCAAGTCGGATATCTCAGTGAAAGAATCTGTTTGTCCGTCCACGTCTGCTCCCCCTGTAGGGTCATCAATACCCGTGTTCTCTGGCGCACCACCAACTCCTCCTCCTTGATTAGTAAGTGTACCTGCTAATAGGTTAATGTCTCCCTGGACACTACCCTTGCCACCGAACCCACGCTTAATCATCTCCCTTGTTTGTCCAGCTTCTAATGCTTGACCACCGAGCGTGGCAGCTTCCTGTCCAAAGCCCATCACATCTGACTTACCTAGTCCTTCACTTAAAGCTTTACGCCTAGCTTTTGCAGCTAATTGTTTTTGAAACCAGGGCGTGCTTACTTCAGGTAATACTGGTTCCATATCTTCTACGTTATTTGCCATTTTATATTATGTTATTTGATTATGTGAGCGTATGCACCAGAAACTGTAAGTCCAATAATTGCTCCTCCGTTGAACTGAGCTGTTACAGCAAGCGTTAAGTCTCCTGTGCTGTCTTCAGCGGAAGTTCCTTCGTCTGTTGGGTTTGTCCACGTTCCCCCGTTATTCATGCTTGAATGAAGTGAGCCCATGTGTCCAGATAAATATCCTTCCTGTGAATTCGTTGCCCCTGCCCCCATTAGAGTGAATTCCAAGAACCCTCTTAGGTTGGAGGCGGTAAAAGCTCCTGTTATCCCATGTGTTATCACTGTAGTTGCACCATACTTCAACTTGAAGGTACATGTTTGAACATTTGTCAGGTCAAAGTCACTTATGTGTAACCTTACTCTAACAACCCCATCTGTTCCTAGCGTTCCCCCTGGAACAGTATCCGTAAACAATGTTGTTTCTGAAGTTCCAGAAATAACTGTGTCAGAAGTGTCTGAACTTATAAGTCCAGGGTGGACATGCAGGTCGTTTGCATCACTGCCATTGACAAGCTCTTTTGGTAAGTATTCTAACTGAACATCTAATTCATCTGTGTCTTTAGCAACCCCTAGTCTCCAATCTCCTACGGTAGAACTAATCGTTCCAGTACTACTCAAGTAATACGGTAGACCAGCAGTTAATCCTGTTTGGTTATCTATAACACCTTTGCTTCTTACAACAGCAGTGTTTCCTGCTGTAACAGTAGCAGTGTTGAATCCTACTATTGAATCTGAGTTGTCGTAATCTTGGAATACTTCTGCATTACCTTTTTGAGTATCTGCTTCGTCTTCATAACAAATGATAAACTTAGACTTGTCTGACACTTTAGCCAGAGAAACATGAGCTACGTTGTCTGTCGAGCTGTTAAATGTGTTTTCGTCCCCCACTGTGATTGTTGTTCCTGACACAGACAACTTATTAAATTTACCATCTGAACCGCTCGTCTCCTCGTATGCCACATATGCCTCTGTACCAGAGATGTTGTCTACTGAAACATAAGCTGACCCATTAACGTTCACGTCAACCTCTACGCCGTAACTTATTGTCAGCCCAGCCAAACTAGCTACTCGTGAGTTTACACGACCAGAGTTATCGTCTCTATAGGCAACAATCACTTTATCTGTTTCTAGTTGAGCAGAGTCTATATATTGTGCAACATTAGCCTCAAACTCTACTGGTGTATTCGCAGCCAATGAAGTTCCTGTGGCAACTAATAACGCTCCTTTACCTTTATTCGTATCTCCTGCATCAGCGTAGAATACCCCAGCGTAATCAGTGTTAAACTTAGAGATTGATATATAGTCAGTTCCGCCCGCTTCAAACTCTACTGCTGTATCCCACGCACCAACTGTTGTTCCAGTAACATCCGCTGCTCTTGCCTTACCCTTGCTAGAGTCTGCAGTGTCAGCATAGGCAACTATCAACTTGTCAGTATCAACGACACAAAGGTCAAAGTAATCTACGTTAGCAGTAACAACAGAAGCACTCACTGTCCCTAGGGTAGGAACTGTGCCACTAACCGTAGCAACCCTTACGTATAAGTTTGAAGTATCGCAGTATGCCATTGCAATCTTATCATCTTCCATGTACTTAATCGCAACATTAGAAGGCCTGTTCCCGTCAACTTCTACAGGTGTTCCCCAAGAAGTAGTCTTTCCAGCTACCTCAACTGTTCCGATTACTAAGTAGGTCTTGTTGTCAGTGTCGTCATCATAAATTACAGCGACTTTGTGGTCTGAAACATAACAAGAAGCATTCTCCCATACAATGTTTGATGTAAACGTACTCTCTGTCCCTGCTGTGCCCAATGCGCTTATTATTGTATTCTCTACTTCATCAGCAACAGACGTCTTAGAAGCTAAGTGTCCTGCTGCTATATCTTCTTCTGCTGTGTATTCTACGTCCACAGGCGTTGAGTCTACTGTAACGTCTAGGTTAAGTGTTTCGTTAGCCCCTGGGTTAACAATAGACTTTGTTATGTTTGTCCCACTTACTGTCAACTTAGAATCTAGTACAGCAGGTGTAGTATCCGCTACTGTAACAGCAGTCTTTGTATCTGACCCAGCAGCAGCTGCCAATGTTGACAAGCTAACCTCTGGATTAAGGCTGTCTGTTAGTTTAAGTTCTCCTGCATCATCTCTTAGTCTTACTCCACTACTAGCTGTCTGCATATCGAAACTATCTTCTAGTCCATCACCATCTGCATCTAGTTTACTGTTAACAGCTGTAGTGATATCATCAAAGATATTCCATGAATTAGTAATTACTACTACTGCTCCACCACTATGCTGATATGCTGTAGAGGAAGCACCTTCGTAATCCGCCTCTGCTCTAGTAATAGTTATACTAGAAGCTCCCGCTGTGTAAGGACCCACTAACTTAACAACTTCTCTAAAGCTGTTCTTTGGGTCTATTACTGCATACACATACTCACCAGCAGATAGACTGAAGCTTGGCATCTCATCAAAGCTAGCAGTTAAAGCTGCTGCTGTGATAGATGTACTAAGATTAGTCTTGTATGCGTTCTGCCTGGGTGTTGAAACAATATTAGTCATATTATGTAATTATGTTATCTGAAGGAAATATGTCCACATCATGAACCATTACTGGTATATTAAGTTTATTTAATTTAAATCCTGAGTTTAAGCTAGTAGTATCGAACTGCATATATGTCCTTAACCCACTACCATATGAAGGTCTTCTTACTATGAAAGGATAGAATGCTACCCCTTCCTCTGATATAGGTCCGCTACCTAATGGGTCTACCCCCATATCTTCCTCACCTAGAGGGAATGGGTCGGCCTCATCACCAGTAGCGAACTGTGCACCTGTGAACGTTTTAGTTGTTGCTACACCATCTATATCTATAGAGAACTCTACTTCTTCTTGTGAACTTATTAGCCCACCTGCGTCTATATGAGAGAATGATTTCCATGTTTCAGGAGAACCAAAGTCAAATGTCTTAGTCCTTACACTACCTCTAATCTCCACACCTTCATCACTCCATCCTGTCTCCATCTCTAGTACCTGTCCGCCAAATACATTAGCTACAAGTAAATGTTTCTCTCCATCTGCATCTGTATATATAGTGAAGTCATTAGCATTAATGTTCTCATACTGAGTCCAGGCGAACCTCCTCTCTTGTGGTCTACTTACCAAGTTAGAATAAACTAGCGTAGTGTCATTCGTTGTTCCCTGGTCTACGTTACAACCATAGTATAGGTTATTCTCACCTGGGAAATATATTCCACAAACTGTACTCTTGTCGTCGATTCTGTCGACAATCTCCTGAACACTTCTGGTAAAAGGATATGCCCTGTATGAACCAGTAGTCCCTTGTCTCTGTGCTAGGGAGTAAACTCCTTCTCTTGTCATAACGAATAGGTCGTTCTCTATATTCACTAGACTTCTATGTGACTCACAGTTACCTTCGAAATCTATTGGATTAATCTCTGGAGTTGTACCGAATACATTCAATGTATATATCCCTTTACTCTTACCTACTACTAGAATCTTACCGAACTCAGCTATACCTGTTATATACCCCTCATCCTGATTAACAGGGTCGTCATTCTTAAATCCATCTGCCTGAACTGAAGCTGGGTTTGCATCTGTATAGAAGACTGTTGAAGGGTCTGTAGCAACACCAGCAGTATACACTACATCATTTTGTACGGCAAGGTAATTTGGTATTAAAGGTGCAAGACTATGCGTTGATACAGTTGTACCATCATAGCTTCTCATGTCATCTACACCATTAGCCCAGTACACTACATCTTTATATGTAATAAAGTGTATAGGTGTACCATCATCCATTGTCGCGTCAATTGCATCCCAATCACTGGTAGCTTCATTATACCTATATACTGTTGTACCTTCAGCACATAGAAGGATTCTAGTTCCATCGTTGAACCTAGTATCATATATGGAATGTATTCCATTAGCACCAGGTATTGCATTACCAAAGTTAGCAATTCCTTTTCTAGTAGCTAGTAGCCCTCTATTGTCATACCTAACGTTCTTGGCTACTGCTAGCTGATTATCTTCAATAGTGGTAGGGTCGCCAGTGGCTAGCCCTCCTCTAAAGTCTAGTACTTTAATATTTTCTGCCATAATTATTTTCTTCTTTTAGAAGGTAATATAGGTGCTCTAAAGGTTAGTCCTTCGTTCTCTCTGTGTAGCATATCTGCTATAGCTTTAGGACTCCATCTATCCCATTCACTCAAAGCCATCTGAGCGTTCTGTTGATTCTGTTGTCCTGGTACTGATGACCAAGCTTTATATCTAACATAATGTTCAACTATGAAATGCCACTCACTAGGGAAGTCAGGAGTGTCTGCAGTTGTGTAAGTATCTGGGTATTCTGCGTATTTATATTTAACAGTATATTGAGCTGCTGCTGCAGCATTAGGTACTGGATATACTTTAATTTCTCCATCTTCTTCATATATGTATCCTGGTTTATCACCCTCCGCGTCCATGTCGTAAGTCTTCTGGAAGTCGATAAGAGTATCTGTAATAATAGTTAGCCCTTCTTCGTCCGCTCCAGTACTAGCAGCAGTAGTGTCTACTAGTTTAGCCCACAGCATATGCCCATAATCAGAAGGCATAGTATATGCAGCTGTTCCATCTACTAAAGGATTAATTGTTCCAGTCTTGAACTCGAATTTGAAATCCCCTTTAGCGTATATGAAAGAGATAGCTTCATTAGCCCATCTGACTAACTGGTCATCTGTCCATATAACTTTACCAGGGTCTATCTTCAGGTCCTCCCTAGCATTGTTTATTAATGTTTCTATTGTCATATTATAATATTAAGTTGGTAATAAACTCAACTGCCATGAATGCTCCAAGTCCTACCCATAAAGCTTTGTCATGTGCAGCTAGTTTATCCATGTTCTTTTGTATGCGATTTTTATTCTCTGTCACATCTCCATTAGTATGTTTCTGATGTTCGATTACTTCGCTTACTAATGTTTTAAGTTCTGAGAGTGAGTCATATATTGTTTTCGCATCTACTTCAATTACTAGCTTGTCTGACATGGTTATTGTATGTAAGGGATAAATTTAAAGTTACGCACCTTGTTTAGAGCATCTCCTTCTATAAGAGAATTAACGCAAGTAGTAAATGTAGCGTCTTGTATAGTTCCGATATATGTATCGTCTATCCATAGTTTGAATATATTAAAGGTCGTTCTAGTTATCTTAATCTTTACCCATGTGTTTGTTGTGAGCATGGTTGCGTTTGTGACTAGATTACTTCCACTTGCAGCAACAACTTTCTGTAAAGCAATAGTAGAAAACTGTGGGTAAAACCTCAGCTTATAACCGTTGTTTATTGTTCCGTCAGAAGAAGCAAAGACAATGTCTAGTATTGTTCCTGACCCCACATAACCATCAAATTCCCAAGTACCATAAATTTGTGACGCTGGCTTCTTGACAATACCAGCGGTAGTACACTGAATAGCTTTATTAAAGCCATTATCGTTTAATACTTTCCACGCACCACTTTCAACTTTCCATCCTGTATTCTCTAGGAATCCAGAGGTAACATTCGCCACACTCTCGTTCCACCCTTTACCATCTGCTATATAAGCGTGTGGTGAAGCGAAGTCGTTTGGATTGTCTGAATTGAGCTTAATACATTCTATGTCTGAATAATATGTAGTATTTACACTTCCGCTAATCTGTCCTAACTTGAATGGAGTTGAAGCACTAGAGGAGTTATATATAACTTGGTCTACATACAACCAAGTTGAATCAGTAGTATTGCCAGTCATCCAAGTGCTGCCAACCTTCATTCTAGCATTTCCTCCAGTTCCGTCAGCTCTAATCCATCCACGCAGCCGATACCAGCCTGTGCCTAGGTTGTACTGCAATGCGTAAGAGATAGCTCCGCCTCCTGCTGTAACAGCTAATACCTGCCCTCTTTCTGGGTCTGAATACTTTGATAGTACACATCCAGCTCCATCCTCTATCCAATCATCAGTACCAGTCTTTTGCATCATCCCGTCTGCTACAGCGTTTATGTATCTTGAATTACTCTTATGGTCTACTGCTGTTTGTGGGATTGAAGTCATTAGCTCTTCATATATCTTTGCCATGTCCTCGTCGCTAACAGCTGCCCCTAAAATAGCCATGTAAGAGAATGCCCCAATCCAAGGCTTAGTTCCTGCCAAGACGTTCCCTATTACTCCAAACTCTGCGTCTGGAGTACCTGTCTGTGCTACCGCACCTATATTTACTCCGTTTGAATAAAATGTGGTTACTTCACCTGTCCTCTTAACTGCAAACACATTAAACCGCCCCTTCACTTCGCTAGTAGTTAATGGAACCTCAACAGTTGCAGGGGAGGTATCTCGCAAATAAAGTCTTAGTGAGTCGTTGTCATTTATGTCAAACTGTGCAAGCTTTCCCACATCAGCGTAAGCAAACATAACATTATCCGCTGAGTTTGTGTCTTCTACATAAGTCAACACAATAATCGATAGGTCATCGCCTACTGCTACTTCTGGGAATGTTCCTATGTTAGCAGAATCTTCAACGACTAATGCCCTGCCCTTCTCAGTATTACCAAACCTAAGCGTGGAGGTTGTCAGGTCGTTGCCATTACCAGACTGGTCAGCAAAACTCCCCTTCCTGAAGTCAAACTCGACCTGCATATTATCTCTATATTTATCTAGTATCATATATTTAAGTTGTTATAAAACTGATTTGATAATTCTCTTACCTGGTTAGGAGTAAGGACTACATCTGTTTGCCCATAAAAGATAATGTCTCCTGAAAAATTGTTACTACCATAAGACGATTCACCTATTAAAAGGTTTTCAGAATTAAGAGTTGACCCTACAAACCCTGCATCAACAGAAGTAGTTGTAGTCTCTTCGACACCATCTACATACATAGTAACTCCATCTGCTACTTGGCTTCCATCGTATGTAACTGAAAATGTATGAGGTCTAGCGTCGTTAAACAAGTTGTCAGTGTAAACCTGTATCCCGCTCGCTAGTCCTGCCTCATATATTCTAAATGACAACCTACCACCAGAACCTATATACACTTGCCATCCCTTGTATCCTCCTCCTGCTCCTTCTGATTTACTAGCAATCACATCTACGGCTGTTCCTTCACACCTAAACATCCCAGTAAAACTAACAGGTTCATCATTGTCAAAGTCAACTGTATTACCAAAGTTTATATATTCTGTTCCACTCCAGTTCATCCCCCTTCTAGGAGTTAGCAGTGCTGGTTCATCACTTCCCGCTCCGTCACCCATAATCCCATTAGGACCTTCTCCTATATTTGGAGTGACTATATTAGAGCCATCATTAAACTTTGTTAGCATTGGCAAGAAAATACCAAACTTACTTGCGTCTATCTCTGTGAATGTGTCTCTCTGGTATATGTCTAATACTTCTTCATCACTTAAAGCTCGGCTGTATATTGTTAGGTCCTTCATCGTGAAAGCCCCGTAATTACCATCCCACTGTCCTACAATAAAATCACCAGTATTATCAAGGTTATCAGCTGTGAAAGTTGTGACGTTCGCTGAAACTTCCGAACCATTTGCGTAAACCCTAAGTGTGTCGTCTCTATCACCAACTACTTGTATAGAATAGTCTGTGTTAGCAGATGTTATAATGGGGTCAACTGTGGTAGCAGACACCCTTATATTACCGCCCACAAGACAGTACATGAAGATTGCACCAGTAGCATTGGCTCTAACGTACCACCTATTATTAGCGTCTTGAAACTTTGAGAAGAAATAAGTCTGGACACCAGCAACGGGGATACTGACTTTCATACTAAACGACCAGCTGCCTGCTCCTAGGTTGGCAACATCGCCGTAATTAACATCGTCAACGCTCCCATCAGTAGTTACACCATTATCAATAGTTGGAGAACCAGTTGTAGTTCCACCATTGTCTTTGACGTAAGTGTCGTTGATGAAAGTCTCTCGAAAGAGAACCTTCTCACTCTGTCTTTTTGGGTAAGTAAGCATAATTATTATTTAGTTATTCCTGTGATTGGAGCTTCTAACTCCTTTTCAGTTAGTTCGACTGTTTGAAGCTCAGCAATCCTAGCTTCCATTTTTGCGTGGATTTCTTTTACCTGTCCAGCAGTAACTCCTGCCACCTCAGCTACTCCGAAATGTCCGTTGTGCCGTTCCACTTCTTTTAGAAGTTCAATTACTTCTTCAACCTTTGCCTTTGTAATCTTTGGCTCAAGGTGCCCAACAGCAGGCTTTTCCTTTACAAGGTCAGCTAGTTGTTTTGCTTTTATAGTTGTTTCAATTACATCTGCCATATTATTTTTGGTTAGTTAATTTGATTTTCTTCGCTCTGCGTTTGGCTCTAGCCAGAGCTTCCTTTGAAATTTTAATCTTCATATATTATACTGTACTCCATTTTCCCCGACATTTATCTCGGAGAACGTATTTGAACTTCTTGTAACTGTTATATTTTATTTAGTAAAAAAATAGTTCTGCGGACGTTGTGAGGTGTTCTGCTGTTATCTTTGAGCCAGCTTGTGATGCCATCGCACGAATCTCTACGTTATCCCCAGGGTTAAACTCTAGCACGTCAACCGTTCCAACTGTGTACTCTTCTGTAGTGTTCTTAATAAAGATGCCCATCTGAGAATTACCCTGTAATGCTCCATTCTTATAAAGAGCTATGTGGATAAGATTGTTCGCTGTATCAGTTGTAATCGAAGCATTCACTGTGATTTTAAAGTATCTAGGAGCTGCACCTATGTAGGTTAATGGTGGGGTAATTTCCCACTGCTCTAGCACCTCATTTGTAAACGTCCCCTCTAAGAAATAATAAGTATCTGCAAGAGTACAAGTCGTTTCAGCAGGAGTGGAAAGATACGCATATACTCCATCCTTTATTATTGCTTGTGAACTTCTATGTACTGTCATAATTTAGTAAGTTATCTTCTAGTAAAGTTTCTTCAAATACACAGTAAGGTCAGCATCGTTTCCTCCAGTATTACTTGTATTGTATTTAACTCTTACGTATTTAAATGGAACCATTGTATCTGCAATAGCCATGAAATCTGTATCAACCCATGAAGCTACTCCGAACAATGCATTGGTAACATCCTGGTAAACACATGAAGCTGCGGCTGTACCGTCGTCTTGAACAGTAGCCTCAACGGTCACAGTCAATACATCTGTTGGTGCTGTCCCAGAAGTTTCACCTTGTAGTACAAAGTTTCTGAATCCATCCATATCAAAGTATGCATAAGCTGTTGTGTTGGCAGCTATGTTGGTAAGAGCTAAAAGAGTTTGATTTACATAATGACTGCTTATTGGGCTTACCTCTGCAGATTTACTTGCTCCAGTAAGTGTGTCGTAAGAATCATCTCTTGTCATTAAGTGCCTCTTTGCTGTCATCGCTAGTGCACCCTTATCACTGTCATTAACTTCATCCTCGGCTGTATTGTAAAGACCCATGACAACTTGTCCTCTATCTGCTCCAATACTAAATGTTGTATCGTCTACGTCTGCTCCACCCGCTGGTCGAGCAACACTTGTATAAACTACAAAAGTATCTGTAGCTGCGAATGTAGCCCCTGTTACAGTAATAACATTTGCTGCAATCTGCATAACTGCATCATCTCTTGTATAGGTTTCAACAACTTCTCCAGTGTTATCTATCTGCTGGATAGAAACAATGTCGTTGTCGTAAAAAGCACTTATCCCAGATGGGAATGAGCTTAATGTAATTTGTGTAGCTGCTGTATACGCAGTCACAAAGTCGCCATTCTGACCTGTGGGCTTACCCACATAGCCAGTTGTTGAAAGAGAAGTGTTGTCAACATTTACATCTCCCTCAATCTGTGCAGTTGTTTGTACGGCTACACTTCCGTCAGGGAGTTCTACAAATTTCTTGTATTCCCTATCCTGTCTTGAACTTGGTAATGCCATAATATCTTTGGTTAGATTTTAATTATTTCATTTAGGTGACGGGTACTCCGCCCACGCCACCTGGCAATACCGCTCCCTGTATATGTACTAAAGCTCCAATAATCTTATTAACTGTTCTTTACTTTTACCGAATGAATTAACCCCCTTGTTCTTCGCAATAACCCTTAACTCCTTAATCCCTAGGTCTTCAAGGTCTTCATCGATAACTATCTCATCTTCATCTTCTTCCTGTCCCTCTACTTCTACCCCCAGTTCCTTGTTAATTTCTTCTTCACTTGCAAACGCCCATCCGTAGTTTCTTGCTACCATCTTCTTTCCTAGCCACGCTTCCTTAGCGGAGACCACGCCATGTTCGTTCTTAATCCAAATTGTTGTTTTGTCTTTTGTGCTCTCATCCATAGTTTATTATGGTTAAATATTATTTCTTATCTTCTTTCTTTTCAGGCTGCTCAGTAGGGATTTCGATTGTCCCTAGGTCCATTAACTTCGCCCGCTCGTCAGTTAACGCCTTTACGATTTGATTAAACCCTGCTACTTCCGCACCCTTTAGGTCAACTCTACCTAGCAGTTGTAGAATGCCTTCGATAATTTCTTTTGTCATGCTCTCAATAGTTAGTTAATATTATTGGAGTTAGAGAGGAAGTTTCCCTCCTCTCCAACATCTAAAAATACTAAGCGATTGTTCCTCCGTTATTGCTTACAACTACCCATCCATCAGCAGCAGCATTCCATACCATTTCACAACCAAGCCCAAGAGGGTTAGCAGCAAAAGTGATTTGTGTACCACCAATCATTTTAGCAGGTGTAATTTTAACTGAGTCAGCAGCATTACCTACAGCAGAGACAACGAACTTTTTAATTTGTCCATTATCTTCACCGTCAGCAAGAGATACATTATCTAGGTCTGAATCTCCGTTTGTTGTAATAGCTGTAACAACAGTTTCTAATGAAGCAGCTACAGTTTCAGAAGTAGCTGTAATCTCTTCAGTCATTAGGAATAGAGCCTTTTCTGCCCAGAAACCAAAGTTGTCAACAATAGCAGATGACTCAACTGTCCCTGAACCATTAGCAACTCTTAGGTCAATGAAACCAGCTTCTGCTCCGTCAGCAGGGTCAACGATACCGAGTGCAACCTGAGCGTACTCTTGGTTGTTTCCGCCATCATCCTTGCCAATACCTTTAATATAACCTACCTCGTCATCAGTAGCAGGAGAAGCACTGTCGTGTGAAAGCTGTACAGTCGCACCTTCAGCACCGTTATCCGTTCTTGTCATATTCAAGGCAGCAGTTGTCCCGTTCAAAGACATGATGGTTGGATTTCCCCCAGCACCATCAGCAGCCGAGAAGTATAATCCACCAGCCTCAGCTCCATCAGCAGGGTTTAGCAAGACACCAGAAATAGATGCGTACTCTGTGAAGTTGTCTCCATCATCATTCCCTGAGAATGTAATTCTACCAACTGTATCAAGTGCAGCAGGAGAAGCTGATTCGTGGAATAGCTCTAGTCCTGGACCAGCAGCTCCGTCATCGGTTCTTGTAACACTAACACCCTCAGTAGCAACACCGAACTCTGGGTCGTCGTTGAATGCTCCGCCTTTACCAGCATAGAACCCTAGGATTCCAGCCTCAGTTCCAGCAGATGGGTCTTCAATAACAGCCTCAATTCTACCATAAGCCTTCTCAGCAGCAGCATCATTATTTCCATGGAAATTAAGAAGTGCTACTGAATCGTCAGCAGCAGGTGAAGCAGAGTTGTGATACATTTTTACTGTAGCACCAGTAGCTCCAGCATCTGCGCTGTATGTTATTACTCCACTAGGGAGAGTAACAGTTTTGCCAGATAGGTCTAGTGTTGCAGCTAGGTCAGCTACAGCCACTTCACCATCTAGGATTTTTGCACCAGTGACAGCATCGTCAACGATTTCGTCTGTATCAACTGTATCGTCTCCAAGGTCCACTGGGTATGGTCCATCTACTGGACCGTCTTTTTCGTTTATATAGATTGTACCCATATATAAGTTTGGTTAAATAATAAAAGGTTAAGATTTAACCAAGACACCGAATGTATCTCTCATCTCTTTAACACCGTAAACAGTGTCAACAGTTGTAAGATATCCTAGTTCTCTTTGCTCGTAGTCAGTCTGAACACGAGGTGCTTGTGCTACAGCCAAAGCTAGTGCTTGTCTGTGGAACAGCATGTTATCTGTGTTGTTTCCTGTCTTAACTAGGTTAGTAGACATGAATGTCTGTAGACCATATAGAGAACCGATGTTTCCAGTTTGTACTGGTTTACCATCTACGTAGTCAGAAGAAACGTAAGCAGTAAGGTCAAGTAAGTCTCTCTTTACGTCAGGTCTGAAGCAGAAGAATCTGTCATCTTCAGGTACGTCAGCAAGGTCAAGAAGCTCGATAGAATCAAGGATAACATCAGTTGTGATAGCTGTGTTATATGCTCCTTTTGTTTGTGAGAATCCAGCAGCAAGAGCAGCTAGGTCAGTGTCCATTGCCTTAGCAATAGCGTATGAAGCCTTCTCTGTGTAAAGACCACGAAGGTTTCGGTTTGATTGTAGCTCAGTAATATCTTCTATTACGTATGAAGCTTCTTTGTGTGTATCGATGCTGATGTCTGTATTAGTCTCTGTTGGAGCCTGTAGTGTTACAGATACATTAGCAACCTTGTCGTTAGCGACTAGGTTTGTTAGAGAAGGTACATGGATAGTATCTCCCATCTTAGCCTCTTTGTCATATCTCCATACTAATGGAGCAAGAACAAGTTTAGACTCTACCGCTTTGATGATTTCTTTAGACCAAATTTCAGGTATAAATACATCAGCCTCGGTATTTGTAATGTTATTAGCCATTGTGATTTTTTAAGTTATAAATCTCCGCCCTCATTTAAAGGAGATTAAACTCCGTACTCTACGCATAGAACTAGGTCACCATCACCTGTTACAGTTCCACCAGTAGCCTGTGTTCCAATCTCAACGAGGATGTCATCACCAGCAGCGAACTCAACAAATGGGCAAGCAGCAGTAGCGTAAGTACCATCTACTACAAACTTAGAAGTGTCTCCAATAGCTCCTGATTGAGAAGCAGTAAGAGTACCAACAGTGTTACCACCAACTTTTAGAAGTAGTGTTCCAACTGTACTAGTCTGAGAACCTGTAGCTTCTGTCCACACAACATGACAAGCGTCCACTTGGATTTTTCCAGCGAACGGTGCATCAACTAGATACTGGTCTGTACCAGCAGCATCACTAATGTCAGCTGCACCAGATTTTAGAATCAAATTCATAATCTTGTTTTTAATGAAATTATAGTTCTCCATTCTCCATCATTCTCACTACCTCATCGAACTCTTTAGAATTCGGGTCTAGTGACCTGATGTACTCTGGAGTAATCTCTCGACTCTTTCCTTTACTAGCAGGAGCAGATGCCCCACTAGATGCACTAACCGCTTTTCTCTGAATAACTTTCTTAACTGGTTTATCAGATACAAGTAGTTTAGCCGCGTCAGATAATGAAATTTGTTTTCTTAGTGATAGTGCTCTAGCTGCATACAACATATCTTCGTCTAGTCCTGTCTCTTGTTGTACACGCTGTTGCTCTGTCAGTAAGTTTTGTTGTGCTAGTACCTTACGGATTGTAGCCTCTACATCTGGCTGTGTAGCCACACCTAGAGTCTTCAATTTGTTTAGTACTTCGCGCTCCTCGCTGGAGTATTGGTCCTGGGTAGGTTCCGTTGGTCTACTTTTCAAAGCCTCAATTTCTTTCCGCATTTCTGCTAGCTCTTGAGTCTTTTTAGTATAGTCGCTCTGTCTCATGTAACCCTTCTTGAGTTCCTCCACGGGGATTTCTTCTTCTGAATCCTGTGTAGGTTGTTCAGAAATATCTTCGTCGGCAGTGCTTTCGCTCTCCTCGGATTCAACTTCTGGTTGCTCCTGTGTGTCCTCATCGGGTTGCACTGTGGAGTCCTCTGTTTCTTCCATGTCCATGTTAAATGGATTAAGTGATAGATTAGAGAAGGGCTACTAGGCGAGAGCGGGAACCTAGTAGACCCACCCTAATCCATCATCTGTTTGCGTAGTTTTCAATGAACTGAATAATTTCTTTTCGTACTTTTATAGCTTCCTGTAGCTGAATCATCTTAGTAGTATCAGCAGGGTCAGCTTGGGTGAGAGCCTCCTTGTATGCTTGGCTCGACTTTTCTAGGTACTCTTTTGTATACCCCCACCCTTTGCTTTTCGACATAATCCGAATCTGTTGACTCTTAGCTTCAAGTTCTGAAGCTTGCTTCTGTAGTTCCTTATCAAGAATCTTATCCTGACCCCTATTTTTAAATCGTGCTATATGTTGCGCTATATTCATACTTGTGTTGGTTGACTAGGTTGTATCGGTACATTTGCGTTAGTCTGTGGCCCTGGAGCTTCACCTGGCGGTAACTGCTGTTGAGGCTGTTGCTGTGATATATATTCCTCTGCGTTAGTCTTCTGGAACGAGTCTCTTAAGATATCTTTAAATACTCTAACTAAGTCTACTGGTACACCCATACCTGCGAATTGAACCGCAGTGTTAGCGATGTTAACCGCATCAGATGCTTTACCTTCAGCTGTATCAGCTGTGGTAGAACCTGCTTCAACTTTAACTTCGAAATTCTCTACTGCACTTTCTAATGCTGCTCTATCAATCTTTGTAAATTTATCTGGTACTTCTGAAGTTGGAATCTCTTGCATTTCAACATCTTGTTCTGTTCTACTTCTTCTAATAGTAATCTCATCCTCGACAAACTTATTGGCTAGTCCAAGCCACATACGTCCCATCTCAGATATTGCGTTCTCTAAATGTCTTACGATATTCGATGCCTGCATCCCCACCTGAATGTCTCTACTCTTGATTCCTGTAGCGGTATTGGTGAATCCTTGGCTTCCTCCTCTATCTGTGAAGTCGATTGTCTGTGATACGGTTTGCATGTCCCTATTAAGTTGTGACTCTTCGTTGTATCCGCTGACTGGTTGAACAGGTTTGTCCACAGGTCTAAGAGAACTTCTAACGTCGGAACCAAGAGGAACATCAACAGGAATAATATTATTAGGTCTATGAACGAGATTAGCGGGATTAATATTTGCGTTAATATTATAAATCCACTCTGGATAATTAATCGCATTATTGAAATCAATCCTCGCATTTCGTAGATTGTTATATTCTATTTGCAATCCCTCAAGAGGTTCAACCTCTCCTACTGAATAGAACTCTCCACGGATAACCCTGTCGTCTACCTTTACGAAAGGACGGAATCCTAAATCGTTTTCTTCTACACGAATGATATATGTAGGCTCACCATCTACAACTACAGCTGTAACAATAGATTCTCTTTCATCTTCTGGCTTACCACTTCTAGAGAACAATCCCCAGAAATCCATTAATGTAATCCTGTTTCTATCTATATTCTCTGCACCCATACTAATACCCTTGTCTTCATCTTGTTCTTCTTCCTCAGCCGAAGTATATCCACTATCACTTAGCTGTTCAGGGTCCATACCTTTAAGTTCAGATAAGTCGTACATATCACCTAAAGACATTAACTCAGCCCACCTAACATCATTGATAACGTGGATAACACCCACACCATCCTGGAAACACTCGACACGAGGGTCTACCTTTATGTCAAAAATTGAGACCAAGTCTGACGTTGGCCTCTCGTTTACTATCTGCTCTTCTTCTATTTCTCTTTCAATCGCTTCACCCGTTTCTTCATCAAGTTCAATTTCAACTGACTTAACCATCTTAGTTTCTTGATGCCAGTCAACTTTCGCATAACCTACACCAAAAATGAACGCATCTTTTACCCAGCGTTCTAGTTTACTTTGCATCTTGTCCTGGTCCCACCAGAATCCTAGCGTGTCTCTGAGCGCGCCGACATACGCATTCGCGTCATTAACACGAGGAGAAACGATAAAACGAGGCTCGTGAGCAATGACACCAGGAACTTTCTTTTCAATAACTTCATATACCTTTGGAATAAAAATATTAGATTGTCCAGGAAGTTTCTGCTGATTCTCAAACGAACGATACAAATTCCACCAATCATACCACTTAGGTCGTAACCTATTTGATAAATTATCTAACTCAGAATTTACGTCAGTAATCCAAGTCAGTGCTCTTCCTTTAACTTCATTACTAATTGTAGCCATCGGAGATTTTTAAATGTAGCTTGATGCGGGGCTATAAACTGTAGCCGCTCTGCTTCAGTCATAGGCTTAGGACCCCGCATTGGCTGTGTAAAACATACACCCATTGTTATAAGCCCGCATCACACTACCTTCGTGATATATCAGCTAGATGCACACTTCTGTCCTCATTCATCTTATATAAGACTTTAACTATCCCAGTACAATCTGGTGTACTACAAGGATAATCTTCAGGACGTTCATACACATCACGCTTCTGATTGTAAAGTTGCTGACCTAAAAGATTTTTGTTTTGTCCGCACCGAGGGCATATCCCTCGATAGGCTACGTGGTCAAATCGTCGCCTTGTCCTCACCGCTCGCTCTTGGATTTCTTCCATCATATCGTACACAATTTTAGCACAATACAATAACGCTGTCAAGTCTTTTCTATTGCATGGTTTCTTTTCTGTTGTTTAATTATCTGTGCAATAATATCCACTACCTTTGAAGATTACTCCTGGGCTGCCTGTAGTGGATTCTCTTTTAAGTTTAAGTTTTTGTTTTTTTAGTTCCCAGAGTTCGTCCTCTAGTTTGAGTATCTTCTCTGTTAGTTCTTTTATTTCTTTTTCTTTTGACATTGTTTACATTTGTAACCACCAGTTATCCTCCCCCACCCCATTGCTGGTTGGTGGGAGAATCTTTTGTTAAAGGCTTTCTTTTGCCCCCATCGGGCGTACCGAACTTCTTATATTTAATTTTGTAGAGTAGTTTCTTTACTTTCTTAATTAGTTTCATTGAATTGTTTTTTCATTATTTCTTGGCTCTCTGTTTCTCTGCTTAATGGGTCTAGTTTCTTTTCTAGTTCCTTTATATATTCTCCTTGAGCTTCTACTACACCAGTTAGTTTATCTAGTTCAGCCCATAGGTCGTCTAGTTCTTCTCTCTTCATTGTTGCTTTGTTTATACATAGCTTGGAGCCTAGGTTTATTCTATATTAATCTTAAAACCTTGTCAAGCATAACCATATAATATGTCAAGCTGAAGTTATGGTAATTCGGGTATTTAACCTTGACAGTTTTTAGGGGGTATGATAGTATTGGTCGTGCTACTAAAAATAGCAACAAGCACCTACTCTGGTAATTTCCCAATAGGCAGGGTAGAGAACATTTAAAACGAGGTATTAGGTAAGGGAGAAGCTCACGGCTCTGAACGGGGTTAGTGAAAATCTTCTGGCAAGCACTTGATTGTGCGAGTATAGGTGGGGTTGTGTTGACACGCAGGACCCAACACGACATTTCTCGACACTCACTTATACATATGGCGTAACGGGGTACTTCGGTACTCTCCTAAAGAACCTATAGCTAACGGAGAATATAACAAGCTATAGACACTTACTGGGTTGCAGCATCTCTAAACGCTGTGTGGCATACGGATAGAATACAAAGACCAGAAGAAAATACCTGATACTATTAAGGACTATGTATTTGAATTAAGTTTCATTCATAGTAAGCCGAACTAACCCAAACTACATGAGGCTCCGGATAGAAGGTTAGGTTAGTTACTAGGTTGAGGTTAGGCGAGAAATTACACTTTAGCAATATAAGTATGGGTAAAGGTAAACATCTATTAGGAGCTGTGTTAAACCGACGTTATTCTGGGGAAGAGATAATCTGTGATTATCGCGCTGACTGGTTAACCAATCCTAAGACCGGGGGGAAGTTCATGGTTCATTTCTTTCTACCTCACATCAAGACAGGCTTTCATTTCTTATCGCACTACTACCCCCCCAAGGAATTAGTGGATATAATTGTCATGAAGAAAAAAGTGTTTAAGAAAAATGGGTGTACCTTTAAGGTAGTTCAACCACATGTCTTAAAGAAGATACTAAAACAGTCTAGTTGTCATGAACAACATTTGTGGACTTTGGTTAATAACTATTGTGCTGCGTGTCCAAGTAAGACTGAAGTGAAGAAAAGTAAAAAGAAAATAAAGAAAGGTAACCTAGATTCCTTTAATGGAGTTAGGAGTAACTGGAATAAAACTAAAGATATAGTTAAAAGATATGTAGACTTACAGGAACAGGAACGACAGTTTAACCTTGCAAAGATGGCGTCCCGTCAGAGTTGTACTTAAGTCCTACTGTTTGATACATAGGTTTATTCGACAAATTTCTAGCGCTGGGTCTACGTATCATACCTAGACACATGCTAAGTGCGTCTATCACATCGTCATGTTTAGCGTTAGGGAATCTTTTCAATTGGTCTTCTAGTTCGTCGCATCCACCTGGTGGGTGGTACACCATACCATTAGCATAATACGGCTGTAGTCCTCTAATCTTTTCTTCCTTATTCCCTCTGGTTCTTATTGCTTCTACATGCAGATACTGTCCACGTTTACGTCCCTCTAGTTGCAAGTAGTGCATAAGACTTTGTTGATACCCCACACTCTCCACGCCTATACTACCCTTATATTTCTCGTGTCGTTTATAAATCTCATCTATCACCTCACTTGGTGTGGCTTTCCAGTTCTTATATTCCACCACGTAGATATTATCATGTACGTCTATAGCTACTGTCATAACAACTGAATCATCAGCAGTATCTCTTTTACTAATCGCCAAATCTACTGTAGTAACATATTTAACAAAGTCTGGTATTTGTTTCCAATACTTGAACCAATCCTTTTGGAATTCCGCGCCTTCGTCCAATACTGGGTCTTGTTGAAACAGGGCACCCCAATCCCTTATACCAACTGATTGTTTAATATCTTCTAAGGCTTCTGTATCATACTTGTCTTCCCATAAAGGGTCACCTGGATTCCTATACTCCTCCTTCTCGATGGCGACCGCAGGGAGCCGCAACACGTCCCACTTACCCGTCTTGGGTCCTATCTTACCTGGTGCAATCTTTTCCCATTTACCTTTCTCAGCGTTCCAGTAATGTTTCTTCTCACCTTCCACCTGTAATATCCTACCTGCTAAATCATCGTCATGCCAACGTGTATTATGACTCACTACTCCATTAGCTATGAAGTTTTCTGTTCTGTCTACTTGTATATCAAACACTTCTTCTACCCCATCCTCTTCTATAGATACAATATCTTCAAGCGTGAAGTCGAAAGTATTCGGCGATATCCAGAGCTGTTCTTCTGTTTCTTGCATATCCCACTGCAAGGTTGCAGTCGTTGCATAGTAATCCTCTAACTTTCCCTGTGTTGTGGCAGTGGTCAACGCAAAGCTTTCCTCCCCAGTGTGCCCTGACATTATCGTGTGGGGGTTGCTTGCAAATTGCACACTTCCCTCCTTGTTCTTCAAGAAGCTTATTGTATTCCTCATTAGTGATTCCATACCTATGCTTAAGTCTCGCATTACGCCGTGACTCTTCATTAACAGATGGTGAACGGTGCCCATCAGCCCACCTCTTTTTGTTGTAGTGTGAGGCGCAGTACCCTCTGCACTTAGCTGGCTTATCACATTCGGTACAGGTTTTTCCTTTCCACTTACCCCACTGTCCTTTAAGGTTACGATTTTGTGGTCCATACTCAAGTCTCTCAGTCTTGTCCATTTTAATTTATTGTTATGATATGTAAGAAAAGGGTGTCTCTCATTGGCCCTAACTACCTTCCCAGTACCAGTAGTAACCTTAAATATATCATCTTCCCCGTTACTCTTCCAATTCTTAACGGTAGAAGTCATCATCATTCCATACTCATAAGTCATAACGTTATCACCTACCTTTATGTTACACAAATTCTTTTCGGTTCCATCAGCCATTAGTACTTTGGTATCCCCAGTCATGCACATAATAACTATAACCGCACCCCCAGCTTGTACTCTTGTTCTAGCTGTACTGGTATACCATTCCCATGTTTGTCGTCGTAACGTCGTACTCTCGGCGTCTGCTCTATCTTTTACTGGGTCATCTATAATCAATAAATCTGCTCCTCTACCTGTAAGTGAACCTCGTACACCTACCGACATGAATCCACCTTTAACTCCTATCTTCCAATCGCTAACCTTCTTACTACCTTTTATCAACTTACAATCTGGGAATATAGCCTTGTGTATTTCATCTTCAACAGTTAGCCGTGTACGCCGACCGAACTCCTCGGCTAATTCTGCTGTATGTGAACAACATACCACCTCCTTTTCAGGATTCCTGCCCAGGTACCAAGCTGGAAACTTAATACTAGCTAACTCACTTTTCCCATGTCTGGGTGGCATGAATATCATTAACCGCTTACACCTACCACGTTCAACATCCTCTAGCTTCTTAGCGATTAATTCATGATGCCAGTTAGGCGTGTAATCCCTCTGAGCTAGAATAGCATAATCAATCAACGACTTCCTCGATAACGACAACATCGCCGTCGTTTCCTCTATCGTCAATTCCCCTGAACCTACCTCCATCCCCGATATCGAATTTGTTTCTTCGTTCGAGTATTCGTCTTGCTGCATCTTCACTTACATTTAAATTTAATGTTTGATTCTTTACCACGGCTGTATCTTCGAACATCTTCTTAAACTTACCTAACAACTCTAATGCCCTTAGCTTATCCGCGTCTCTCTTCGCCTCAACACTTATCTTCTTAACCTCATTCAATATACTACCTACACTTAAATCCAATCTAATAAACTCCTTTTCAATCCTATCCCTTACCCCCTCCTGGTTCATAAACCGCATGCCCTTCTTAAAACAATCCTCTACACTCCTACCCCTAAACGTAGGGAACGCATGCCTTACCGCGATTACCAGATTGCCTTTAGCGGTCACTAAATGTTCAACGAAATCCCTAGCTTGTAACTCTTTCTCAAATACATTAAAAGTCTCCATGTCCCCTGGCTCCACCTTCTTTATCTCCTTAGTGAATACCGCTGGTTTAGAAACCTTCTTCATCAACGGCTTGTTATTGCTCTCTTCTTTCATTAAAGTTTTTTATCCAACTCCTCCATTTTTTTTAATATACTTGATGTACTTAATTCTATCTCTTCACCTCCACCCCTCATCCCCTCTAAGGCATAAGACAAAATATCAATATCAACCTCTATCTCCCTTACCCTCTCCTCAAGAGCCGCCCTTTCAACAAACAACCCCCTTAATGTATTAACAACTTCCTGTTCGTTTTTATCTATCATATCACCACTGTACAATAAAAGTATACATCATGTCAAGTACTCTATAATGACAGATTGTTCAAATATTATATACTATATATTTACTGACAGAGGCTAATCACCCCACTTATATATGCGAAAAAAGGGGTGGCGTCTTTCTTGGGGTACCCCCCCTCCCTTTATGATGGTAAAGAGGTGTAGAAACATACTACATATTGTAGGCAGGTATTTATAGAAGCAGCTTAAATATTTTAATTATTGGGATATGTGGCTTTGGGATTGCGTATACGCGAGAATTACATGCATTGTTTTAGTTTGCACAATGTTTATTGTACAAAGTTAGTGAATATATCCAGATTCCCGCCTAAATTCACTGGAAAATATATTCAGGGAGAGGTAACGTTCTTTTCT